>ENA-ORKW01000499-ORKW01000499.1-human-gut-metagenome-genome-assembly--contig:-NODE-499-length-14189-cov-6.3643_pt1 | contig 14189 bp, 10 predicted proteins | sample MGYA00243062_ERZ508813 | MGnify/ENA primary metagenome ERZ508813 (study PRJEB26277, sample SAMN04329846) | human gut metagenome | biome: human-associated habitat | host: Homo sapiens | place: USA...
CTCCGTTCATACATTCTTTCAGACGGTTCATCTGGTCCAGTTTCTTTTCAATGCGAGTAAATCCCTCTACCATGGTTCCTATCAGTCTTTCGAGTATCTCATTATCTATATATGACATAATTCCAATATTATAAGTGAATAAATCGATACTCTTTTCGTGCGCACTCAAGAGTATATACTCATAATAGTGAGAATAACATGCCAAACAGATAAAGAAGATAAAAACATTTTGTATACATCTGTTAATCAGATATATAAATTTACATCTTGATTTTTCTGCTGTAAACCGAAAGTGTAAACCATTTAAAGCATAGCTATTACCAAGTTTACATTTCTATAACGACTACTTATTATACTTTGAACTGAGCTTTTAAGAGAGGTTTACTAATAGCTTTATATACCCCTCCTACTCATTTAGCCTTAATATACTTTACAAAATAGGCTTTATATTTCATGCATCAAAGTATGAAATATAAAGCCTGACTTTTTACTGAAAAACAGCTTAAGAATAGATTAGTAGTTAATTTTCATCCTATTTCAATATATTTACCAGAATCAAATCCATTCTCTAAATGCTTGTTTTGGAAAATATATCCCATCTGATTGGACAGTAATTTAGTACCACCAATCTCTGAGTCAATATTTGTATGTGAATGTCCATATATCCATGCATCAATCCGGTTATCACAGATCAAATTTCCATATTCACTTGCAAAGGCACTATTCAGTACAGAACCTTTATGATAAGGTGCCACAACCTGAAAGGTAGGCAAATGATGTGTTACAACAATGATATGTCTTGCCTTACTTTCTATGATACTTTTCCGGATAAAACTGATACAAACTTCGTGCATCTCATTATACTCTTCTGTCTGGAGCAATTTCCCATTATATTTTATCTGTCGGAAATCGTTCATGCCTTTCCACACGAAATACTCATCGCTCGGATTGATTCGCGACCATAGCGTACTTAAAACAAAATCGGTATCGTCTATACTTACGACCTGATTTTGATAATATCCCACGTTTTTACGTAACATCCATTTCCATTGTAAACCACGCTCCATTACATCCGAATAATTATAATACTCATGGTTACCTGGAACAATCAAGACTTGCCTATAGTTCTCAGATGCCCATTTCCAAAACTTTACCCTTGGAGTAATCTTATCCTTCAAATAGAATATATCACCAGCTAATACCAATACCTCACCAGTTACTGGCATCTCATTCTGTTTCAGAAACATGCTATTCTCCGGAAATTCTAGGTGCAGATCACTCATGTATTGTATTCTCATCTTATTGTTCTCCTTTCCTTGATTGTTCAATCTGTTTCCCGATGATTGCCTTTACCTGTGCAAAAGAGACCGGAGTGAAATCGTTGTTGTCCACTCCGACATCATATTGTGTAGGAAGAAGCATACTCAGTCGAGGTGCATCTTTTCCGGTATTGTTTCTACTGGTATGCACGTGTCCGAAAAGCTGCCAGGTACCATTGTATGAGCCGCCATAACAAAGGAACGGACAATGATTCAGATAAATCTTCTGTTTATCGACCTCGATATACATCTGCATTGCTATATGCTCGAAATATCTCGTGTAATTCTGCCTCAGGTTCTTGATGTCGTGGTTGCCAGAAATAAGGTATATTTTCCCGTTCAGCCTGTTCAGTACATTTATCCATTCGGCAGAACCTCCCAGACAGAAATCGCCCAAGTGAAACACGATATCCTCCGGGCCGACCACGCGGTTCCAGTTGGAAATCATCGTTTCATTCATGTGCGATACATCCTTGAAAGGCCTGTTGCAGAACCTGATGATATTGATGTGGTTGAAGTGAGTGTCGGATGTAAAGAACACCCTGTTTCCGTCAAATTTATAATTCATAATCTTTTTATTCATGCGCATCACTGCGCGGTTAATAATACGTTACAATTCTGCCTGTGGACGGAATTGACGAGAAGAGCGCATCGTGCGAACGTCACCAGCAGGCACATAATAAAAACCGTCGAAAAGTTTGGTAAGGACTTTCCGACGGTTTTCATTTATCATTTCAACGGGATACCAGCATCATCGTATCCCCAATCGTTTATCAAACGTTAGTCGAAAAATGTCTCCAAAAGTATAGAATGCTCCAATGCCCAAAGTATGGACATGCACCATTCTCTCAAAGCATTTTATGCCTCGATCTGATACGGTGTTCCAATTGTTCATTCTTCGTTGCTGCATTGTAAGCTTTATGTTTTTATTCAATTACTAAGGCAAAATTACGAATTTTCTTGAGGGTTATCAAATTTCTTTAGAGAAAATAGCTAATAGTTTTTTATGGATGCACCATGTAGTCCTTCTACTAATAAAAAATTAGCAAAGCAATAATGCCTCATATTCCGCATTTAAAACATAGTTTCTATCTTTATTCTCCCAAATAATATTTGTCTTATTTTCAAAATCATGAAAAAAGTTATTTATACTTACCGGCATTGAGACAGTGTGAAAATAATTTATAAGTTGATTCAGAACAAACACTAGATAAAAACGAAGATTACTGGTTGCACCTTCTATGTCTTGCTTTAAAGCTGCCTCATGTATCAATTCATTCCTCATTCTGTAAATACGAGTAATATGCCACTCCAAGTTTTGTTTATGAATTGCAATATATTTTTCAATATCATTTTTACTATGTAAATGAGATTTCATTTGACATAATCTATATTGAGTATTAGTATCTGTTATATTATCTATTAAACTTCCCCATTCTGCATCAGTCATTCCAATCAACGATTTATCTGCAGATAAGACTCCATCCTTGTGAAGCAATCCATCTAAATATCGTGTATTTCTTGCTATGTATGAATAACAAAGAATATTTACAAGATGTTTCTTTATTCTAACAAAAGTGTTTTCATTACTAATAGGTGAAGAAAATATAAACTCTAAAGCGATCCAGTAGTTAACAAATCTTAACTCTATATCATTACTATCATTCGCCATTCTAAAATGTCGCAAAGCAGATTTAAGTCGATCTTTAGCATCATCTTTTACAAGTGTACTATCCAAAATATCATTTACATATGATTTTAAACGCTTGGACATATCTGGATCAAATTTGTAAGTCCCATCTAGTTGATAATCATGATTGCGAAGTTCTGAATAGAATCTCCCAGCAGTTGCTTTGGACAAGACAAGCACGTTTGAGTCAAATTTGATTGTTTTCATACTATTACCTAAATGAAGAGTATCCAACAATAAAGCCATCGAATTTTTTGCTTTTTTAATTGCCGCATACGTATCCAAAGCTTCTACATTTAGAACTTTGTACAAAGTACTTCGGTTGGGAGTTAAAAAATTCTTAAAAGGAATATACCCTTGAGGATTCTCCAGTTTACTTTTGATTTCATCAACATTATCACAAAATCCATATTCATTTTTGCATTCATCAATATGTAAGTATGATTGGAATTTATATATAACCTCGTATGATATATTATCCTGAGCAAGAAGTTGATCCTTTAAATTATTAATATTAATCTTACCCTCTAATAACCTATGGGCTTTCATATATAAATGATTCTTCGAATGCCCTATACGCAGTAATTCACTACAAAGGAAAGAAAGTGCCCTATCAAAAGATTCCATCTCCTTTATGTAACACCCATCCTCATCCATATCTCCAGGCTTATTAATCTCTCCTATCAGATACATGAATAGATTCTTAGCATAAACACTAGAGTTGCAACTGATACATTTGCGACAGACATATTTCAACGTGCTTGATGCTTCATAAATACTTTCACGTTTATCTTTACTTTCAGGTATAATAATAATATATTTATCCATATCATCAAGCAAGAGCTTCTTATCATAGAAAGAGTAATCTATCCAAGCGTCTTCTTTAATTAGTTTTACGCACTCCTCCACACAATAAATAACCGTTTCTGGACTTTGAATTCTACGTTTTTGCCATCCTTCGATTAGCTCACATAGTTCTTCCAAAATTGAAAGCACATTATGATGTCTTACGCGATAACTATCAGGAGTTCTTTTATTCAAGAGCTCTTCGAAACGTGATTTAAAATATTGTTCAAGTTTACTATATTGCATATTGTCTTTTATGATTCTCTAAATTCAATCAAAAAAAATTTGTATAGTGAAATAAATGTATTATCTTTGTGACAGAAAATACTTTATAACCTAATAAAGGGAGCGCATCATTCTTGTTTCGAGAACGAAATGTTCCACGGTTTGATATACCTCCCTATTTTTAAAGATGCCATGAAAATGGCATCTTTTTTTATTATCAATTCGCTACAAATATAACAAATTTTCCATAATAGGTAAAAATCGCTATATAATTATATTCTCCTTTCAATTGAGTTTGTGCTATAATCTTTTACATACCTGAGCTTAAGCTATTGTCATTGTACAATTTAAATTGGGTCTCTTTCTCTTTAATAAGCAATAAAGATATATCAAACAAGACCTTTATAGTATTATTCAATTCAAGAGAAAAATCTTTAATAGAAGTGGTCATCTTATCAACATCATCATAGTATGAAATAATTTTTCTATCTAATCGTTCCAGTTCAGTGTTTACTTCCTGAATCTCTTGCTGAAGTGACTTTCTTTTTTCTACGTCTGGCGTTTGTTTACTTAATTCCAATAAGATATTTTTTCGATGCATATTATTCTCTTTTATTTGAATATCATATCTATTTTGATTAATACGTTCTATAAAAGAGAGTTCTTGATCTAATAAATCAGATAGTCCCATACGTGCTTTAATCCAGCATTCTTCATAAGCCTTTTCTAAATTTGTTTTCTGGCGTTGTACATCTACTTCAAATACATATCTATACTGTAAATCTGTTGTATAAATTCGACCTTTCATTTGACATATAGCCGATTTGGATAATGATAAATTCTGATGATCAATACCAACAGTAATTCCCATAACATCTACTATATTAAGTAAAGCCAAATTATTTTTTAGACAGTTATTATACTCATCCAACTTTTTAATATTTTGTTGACGAATTAACAGCTTTTCCTGTTGCAGAATAGCTTTCTCATTATTTCTATTACTATAAATAATAGCAAGATAACCTACTACAACAGCAAAAATTCCACTACTATAACTTCCCCAAAAATTTAACCACGAGTCATTTGAAAGATTTGTTTTGATAATATTACCATATGTCAACAACATATTAATGATAAATGCAATAGCAATTCCACTAACTATGATTCCCCAAACAGCATATAAATCTTTTTTTTCATCAATCCATATTTATTACAACGATTCACTAACTTTTTTAATCGCCTTATAAATCTCACTATAAGAATCTCTACCTTTATATTTTTCGGCTAGTTCACATGCCTTATCCATTTTCGAGCCTGCAAGCATTTCTTTAACCCATTTATCCTTCTCAAGGTATTTCCGAGTTTTATCGTATGTTGGCAGATATTGCTTCAACGCTTTTTCTGTTGCTGCTGAATCTTGAAAATGTCGACACGTATCTTCAAAATGTAGCAAAAACCAATATTCTATTGACTGTAAGCTATCACAGAGAATCACATTGGGATTATTTTCATATTTCTTTTTGAGCGACACCATTTTTTTATTTTCTGCATCAGAACGCCTGCTAACATCTGCATCAAAAACACATATTACAAAAACATCTTCATCTAGGAGTTCCTTTATCTTCTTTTCTATTTTCTCAATACTATTGTTTTCAAATAAACGAGGAGAAATAGAATATCTATAACCAAGTATTTTTTTCAAATGACTGAAATAGAATAACTCAGTCAAGCCCTCACCAACGATATGAATAACCTGTCTGGTCGCTGTATTTTTTCTTGCTTTTCTCATAAAAGTACATGATTATAGATTAGGGACTGCACCGAATTTACCAAATTTATATGCCTTTTGGAGAGAACTGATCCTATTCAATCCCTTGAAATCTGTTAGAGGATACAGCACACTTGATCCATCCGGATTCTTTTCAGTAAACCAGACATTATCTTTTCTAAGCAAATCTTCCTCTCCTAACAGTCCATCATAATGTGTAGTGAGCAACAACTGAGCTTGCTCTGATTCTTTTAGAAAACGTTCAATGATGTATTCTATCAATTTCGGATGAAGAGAGGATTCAATCTCGTCAACTGCAAGAAAAGCATCTCTTTCAAGAATCTTCTGCACTTGAGCAGCCAGGCCAAACGTACGGATAGTACCGTCCGATTCAAACAGTTCCGGGAACTCATAATAATCATTGTTACCATCATCAGATGAAACTTTATGCTGATACATAGTATAATTAATCGACCCCTTATGTGTTTCCTGCTCTTTGGAAGTAATATTTGAAATATTGAAATCAGCTTCCTGTAGATATCTCAAAATATAATCTTTTGCAGACTCATTCTTGATTGATTCTTCGGCATAACGACTTAAAGATGATGCAGGCACAATTGCCGGCATAACCTGATTGGTTAGATACTGAAGAACTGCCTCTAATTCTACAATATGTGTATTTACCTGCATATAAGCAGCAAAAACTGACATGTTATGCAAACACTTCAATGTTATTTCCTCTTTGACAGATTGCGACATTTTGATCTTCTGTCCAAATTTAATAACTGATACGTTATTCTCAGTATTTCTTTCAAATATAGTAGCAGGCTGTTGACTTGGATAATAGATCAGACTTTCCTTTGCTACGTGCCACCTGTCTAAAGCTACAGAATAGACATAACGAACTGCTTTTTCCTCATTCTTCAAGTAGAACGAAATCGAATATTCAGATAACTGCCTCAAACTTGTTTTATTAAGGAGAAACGGGACTATTTGAATTTGTTCTGCCTTATTAAGTGGAGTATAAGTAATGAATGACTTGATAAAACCACAAACTTTAATAATATTACTCTTACCCGAAGCATTTGCTCCATAAATGACAGCCACTTTCAATAGTCTCACATCACCTCCCAATTCGACAACATGATATGACTCCATATCCTTACTTCTATCAGCTTCAAAACTTAATATAGCCTCGTCTCTGAATGAGAACATATTCTTAAATCTAATTTCTGCTATCATATAATCTGTTTTTTCACAAATATATAACTAAATATCCATATTCACAAATTAGATTTAAATATTTACATTATTCATGCAAAAATCATAAACTAACGCTCTTTTTCGAATTTATTGTACCAGTAGTCAATATAATGTGACGAAGTCTTGACACGTTTGTGCTGATATCTCGACTCGTACGTGTCGATGTATTTTGGTATAGGCGGTCTGACATACTTTACCTCACCTCGTAAACAATTACACACCGGCATTTATACCTTTACAGAAAAGTTTTATCTCTGCATGTTTGAATATCTGAAATAATACTTGTAATTTAGTAGAGTGATTCAATATATAGTACGAGGGCATCCGAAACCTGAGATGAACTTTGAAGTGGATGAAAAACGCCCGTAAGGTCTAATCTGTAACAGCCATGGAGAAAACACAATTAATAGACATTTTGGACAATTCCCCGAGCATCAAATTATTGAAGATGAAGCCCGAAAATTTGAAGTTCTTCCTCACCTTTCTGCTTGAGATTTTCGAAGAACAAACGGCCGTGCCGTGGGAGTATCTCCATCAAAAACTGGTCAACCGGTTGGACGGGATGGAAGAAGACATTCCAGAGGAAGAAGAACGACCTGCGACTTAGAAACCAATGAAGAGAAAGCCAGGCGCTGGATACAGGAATGGGCCAACAAAGGCTACCTTACCAACTATCAGAACAATGTTGGGGAAGTCATGTATGAGATTTCCTCTTACACCAGCAAGGTGCTAGACTGGATAGACAACAGCCTGAAAAAGGAAGAATACATCGGGACGGAATCGAAATTCAAGGCTCTTTTTAGCCAGCTTAGGGAGTTGGTGGAATTTACCAATGAAGACCGGAACAAGCGGCTTGATTTGCTGAGAAACAAGAAGTTGGAAATCGAACAGCAAATCCAGCGGCTAGAAATGGGCGATGACGTGAAGGTTTTCGAGGAATATGAAATTATCCCCCGCTATAACACTCTTAACAGAATGGCAAAAGAGTTGTTGTCCGACTTTAAGGAAGTGGACGACAATTTCAAGAGTATCATCAAGCAGATTTATCAGCAGCAAACGAAGAACTTGCAGAAAAAGGAGATTCTGCATTATTTTTTCGATGCCTACAGCGAGTTGAAGAACTCATCGCAGGGCAAGAGTTTTTACGCTTTCTGGGAATTCCTGTTGTCAGCTTCACTGCAAAAGGAATGGGACATGCTGACGAAAAACTTATTTGAATCATTAGAAGGCAGACAGATTGACGTACATGACCGCTTTCTCAAGGATGTTAAGCTTCATCTGTTTGACGCCGGACAGAGGGTATATAAAACGAACGACCGCATGGCCGAAAAACTGAGCCGTATCATTCGCCAGCATGGACAATCGGAAGCTGAAATTACCCGGAAGATTATTAATGACATCAAAAACTCACTCATCAAGGTGAGTAATCAGAAGAACTCTCCGGAGTTCGGATTCGAAGTTAAAGAGATTGAAATCAAACTGCCTTTGGAACGGACATTGACTTTCGATCCTGTCTCAGAAACGGAATATAAAGACAAACCTGTAGATTCGCAATTGAGCGTGAACGATCTGAACCGGCTGGAACAGCTTTATAATCCATATCACGTAGATCGGGACGTACTGCGCAGCCGCGTGGAGGAAGTGTTGAAGCAAAAACCGCAAGTCACACTCAGTGAGGTGATTTCTGCTTCTTCCGGCATTACCAAGGGCTTGACGGAAGTCTTTGGATACCTCAGCGTGCTGAAGGAGTATCACACGGTAGTTAGTCCGGAAAAGACAGAAGACATCGTATTCGATACTGAGAACATGAAAAAGATTATAGTACCCGAAATAATTATCATCCCCAAATGAATAACCCCCATATAAAGCCTTACTCAAAGGCCATCGTAAAGTTACTGAAGGGAATTGTGGAGCACAACGATTCTGTATGGAACGATATCCTGTGCTACCAGGCCGACATTCAGGAGTACATTAGTGTTATCGGGCTGGACCTGATTGTGAAGAAGAATGAAGGATTTGCGTTTGTGAAGCAAGCCATTCTAGATGATGAAAAAACCATTAATCTGGTCTCACGCCGGCCGTTGAGATTTGAAGTGTCGGTCGTCCTGATTGTACTGAGGCAGATGCTCGAAGAATTTGAAATGAATCCTGCCGACTCACAGTCGGACGAGAAATACGTTACGCCTGCTCAAATCAAAGAGGAAGTGGAACTCTTCTTACCTGCCAAGTTTAACCAGGTGAAGTTCATGCAGGATCTGGACAGTTACATATCCAAGGTGACTGACTTAGGTTTCCTCGTCGCATCCAGACAGTCTGAAACCAGTGTGGAACCCCGCTATAAAATACACCGGATTATCAAAGAGAAAATTACGCTGGACGACCTGGTGGAATTTAAAAACAAGCTGAACAATTATGATACAACAGATGAATCTTTTTAATACGGCTCCTGAAAAATCGGGCTACCGGCTCGACTACATGGAGATTTACAATTGGGGAACGTTCGATAAGGAAATCTATCGCATCAGTCCCCAGGGATGCAATTCATTACTCACTGGAGCCAACGCTTCGGGCAAGAGTACGCTTGTGGATGCATTGCTCACCTTGCTGGTACCTCTCAAAAGAAAGCGTTTTTACAACCAGTCATCTGGAGCTGAAAAAAAGGGTGCCCGTACGGAAGAATCATACTTTTTGGGATGTTATGGAACCCAGCAGGAAGAAGGGGGCACTGGTACCACCACCATGAAGCTGCGCGACAAACAGAGCCGTTCTGTCTTGTTGGCTTCGTTCCGCAGCGCGACTCATAAGGTAATAACCTTATTTCAGGTAAGGTATTTCAGCGGCCAGGAGTTAAAGGTGGTATATGGCCTTGCCCGGACCAGACTCGAGATTAAAACGGATTTTGTACAGTTCGACGTGCGTGGTGAATGGCGTAAGCGGCTGGAAAAACACTATAACGCCAATTCCGTCAAGAAAGTGATTAATTTCTACAACGGTCCTTCGGAATATGCTTCCCAGATTTGCGAGTTATTCAATATGCGTTCCGAAAATGCGCTGACTTTGTTCAATCAGATTGTGGGTGTAAAAGTACTTGATGATCTCGATAACTTCATCCGCCGTCACATGCTCGATGAACAGCCGGCAGAAGATAAGTATATGGAACTGCGTAGCAGTTTTCATAATTTAACGGAAGCAAAAAACAACATCGACAAGACGAAAGAACAGATTAAGTTGCTCGAGCCCATCGATGAGGCCGCCAGACGATTACAGCACATCGAACAGGACATCTGCCAGCTAGAGCAGGAAAAAGAAACGGCGGCCTATTGGTTTGCCGCACGAATTATACAACTGTCGAAGGAAAAGATGACACTTAATGAGATAAAGCACCGGAAACAGACAGAAAAAGTCCGCCAGCAAGAACAGGAACGTCAAGAGGAAACGAATAAACGCGCTAACCTCCAGTTGGATATTGAGCAAGACGAAGGGAGCAGACAGATTAAAGAGTTAGCCGACAGAATCCGTCAGAACATACAGGAGCGTGACAAAAGAAGGGAGAAGTCTGACGATTATAACAAACTGGCCCTCGACCTGAATCTGCCTGAAAACCCTTCGAAAGAGGAGTTTGAAAGAAACCGAGAGAAAGTGGAAACTGAATGCCGCAGACTGAAGCAGCTACAGGAAGATTTGTCCGAGGAGCTGCGAAAGGAAAAGAATGCGGCCGATATAACAGAAGCCCTTATCAATGAATGCATAAAAAGGATACAAGAACTGGAAAAGAATAAGAACAACATCTCAGGGCGTGTGTCTGAAATCCGGAGCGAGATATTGAAACATACAGGAGCTACCGCAGAGGAAATTCCGTTCGTGGGCGAATTAATCCGTGTGAAGGAAAATGAACTGGAATGGGAGTCTTCTGTCGAACGCATCCTTCACCATTTTGCCTTGCGACTAATTGTGCCCGACAAGTATTACCGACAGGTTAACGAATATGTCAACTCGCATAACCTGAATGGTCGGATTGTGTATCAGCATTATGAGGGATTTACCTCTTTCAAGGAAATGGAAAGATGGGAAAACGGCGAGAATCGGCTACTCCAGAAAATTGAGTTCAAGCCAGGCAACCGGTATGCAGACTGGATAGAGTATGAAGTCTGCCGCCGCTATAATTATGCGTGTGTGGAGAACCTGACCGAGTTCAACACTTACTCGGAAAAGGCTGTAACCAAAGAGGGACTGATTAAGTCGGTAGAAAACAAGCACGAAAAGGATGACCGGAAGGAAGTACGCAGCAGAGACAGCTATGTGCTGGGATGGGATAACAAAGACAAAATCTCCCACCTGCGTAATGAAGTGCATAAGTTGCAACAAGAACAGCAGGAAAATCAGAAGCGCATCCATGCTGTAAACGAGCGCACTACAGCATGTCAAAACCTGAATAATAACTGGAACAGGCTATCCATGGGTTTTGTGGATTATGAAAGCATCGACTGGATGTCGTGTGCCAAGGCCATACAGAAAGATGAGGAAGAAAAAAGGAAATTAGAAACCGCAGATAACAAAACAAAGGCGCTCCAAGAAGAATTGGAGGCTACGGAAAAAAGGATAGAAGAATTGAATGATGCGATTGCAGAAGCTAATAAACAGATTGGCCGACTTGAACGAGAACAAGAAAACTTATCCTCCCTGTTAAAGGAAAACCAAGAGTTCATAAATCAGTCGGGAGATAAAGATACAGACACTCTGGAACAGCATCATCCTGAACTACTTGACATCCCTTTGGAACAGCTTGAGAGCAAGCGCACCGATTTCCAATCCTCTATAAACCAATGTTTAAAAAATAAGAAAGATAAAAAAAATAAACAGCAGTCAGAAATCAGGATGATGGCCTATGCCGTGAAACAACCTGACAAGAATCTGACAGAAAAATACAAGGACTGGATTTCGGATGTGAACAGCCTACCCCACCCTGAAAATATGGGACTGATTGAAGAATACCAGAATTTTTACAACCGTCTGAAAGAAGAAGACCTGGTGAGTTACGAAAAGAAATTCAATCAATACTTGCAAGAAACTATCTACCACAATGTGAACTCCTACAAAATCTTCTTCGAAAGATGGGAGGAAACAATTTGCAAGGCGATAGACCACCTGAATCAGTCGCTCAAGGGAATTGTGTTCAACAAAGACCATGGTACCTATATTCAACTCACTGCCATCAAAAAGCCGGATGCAGAAGCCAAAGACTTCTACAACCTGCTCAGGCAGGCCATTCCTAATCTGCACGAAGTGGATGCCACGGTCGACGGCCGTCAGCATCATTTCGAGACACATATCGAACCGTTCATGAAGAAACTTGAAAATGAACCATGGCGCACCAGAGTAACCGATGTACGCTCCTGGTTTACTTACAGAGCCGAAGAATTCTATCAGACAACTGGGAAGAAGTATAAGACTTACGAAAGCATGGGACAATTATCCGGTGGAGAAAAAGCACAACTCACCTATACCATTCTGGGCTCGGCCATCGCCTACCAGTTCGGTTTTACAAAAAGCGGACTGGAATCGTCTTTTCGGTTTATTGCCATCGACGAGGCCTTCAAGGCACAGGATGAAGACAAGGCCCGCTACCTGCTGGAGCTTTGCAACCAGTTGCACCTGCAACTGCTGATGGTCACTCCCAGCGACAACATCCACATTGTGGAAAACTACATCTCATTTGTGCATTATGTGGAACGGAAAGGGAACGCATCCGTACTCTACAACATGCCTATTATGGAATATCAGGAAGAATCTAAAAAAGCTACACAATCATGATCAGCGCATCCGAAATAAAAGGCAAAGCCTCCAAGAAGTATACCCAGTATTTACAAAACCTTGTCGCCGGCATCCCTTTCGAAAGAATAGTGATTCCATGTGACAAGAAACCCAGCAACGATTTTGAAATCTGGCAGATGGAACAGAAAGACATCACTGCCTCTTCGAAAGAAAAACGGGGGTATGGATACTCCATCAAGTGGCAGACGGTGAACCATAAAAAATTAGGAAAGCAAGGACTTCCTCTGGAGATTTCTTTTGACACGGAAGAGGATTTATTGAAATTCATCCGTAAAGAAACAGAAGTGCAACAGTTCAAGAAAGACATTGCCACCTTGCTGACTGCCTTCCCTCTCCTGACCGACTGGGCAAAGAAATCCCCTTACAAGGTAATAGAAAACTCTTCCAAATGGCCCGATTTGCTGAAAGTACTGACTTATTTCAGTCACACACCTCAGCCGAATCTGTACATCCGCGAACTGCCTATTAAGGTTCACACTAAGTTCATAGAACAGAACAAAGGCATACTCAAAGAATTACTCGATATTCTTATTGCTGATTATGTAAATACTGGCGAGAAACGTTTTGAGGCACGCTATCATTTGAAATACGATGAAGAGCTGATACGTATCCGTTTCTTGGATGAGAACCTCTCCCATCGTTATACAGGTGGTTTGAAAGATATCAGCCTGCCGATAAGTGAATTTTGTGCTCTCCACTGGGAAATAGAATCCGTGTTTATCGTAGAAAACAAGATGAATTTCCTTACCTTCCCTTCTGTCAAGAACTCCCTCATCATTTGGGGGCACGGATATGGGGTGGGCAACCTGAAAAAATCACTGTTTTTGTCGCATGCGCGGCTCTACTATTGGGGCGACTTAGATGCTCAGGGATTTGAAATTCTCTCTCAGTTCAGAGGGTATTTTCCACAGACACAAAGTCTGCTGATGGACAGCGAGACATTCAACCGTTTTTTTGAAAATGACGAAGGTACAAAAAGTAATGTATCAGTCGATTTAAACCTAACTAATACAGAACAGACAACCTATCAAACAGTAAAAAATAGCAACTGGAGGCTAGAACAAGAAAAGATTCCACAAAGCTATGTCATAGAATATATACACAATTTAGTCAAAACCAGTAAGCATTCTATTTTCCGCCTTGACACGCATGTTCCCTAAACCTACCTTTGCGCCGTAACCCTTAAACAACAATGATTATGGCAAAAGAGAAAGTAAACTACCAGGAGGTATATGACCTCTATCAG
>ENA-ORKW01000505-ORKW01000505.1-human-gut-metagenome-genome-assembly--contig:-NODE-505-length-14114-cov-3.81478_pt1 | contig 14114 bp, 11 predicted proteins | sample MGYA00243062_ERZ508813 | MGnify/ENA primary metagenome ERZ508813 (study PRJEB26277, sample SAMN04329846) | human gut metagenome | biome: human-associated habitat | host: Homo sapiens | place: USA...
TTGTCTGGTATTAAATGAAAATCTTGGTTATGACATTGGATTATATGATACCTGGAGCAGCTATCAGCCGGAGGATAAGGGTGTTCTTGTAGCATATGCATCGATCCATGGAAATACTGCAAAAGCAGCACGGAAATTTGCTGAGATGCTGCGTGCCAAAGGAGTAGAGAAAGTTTCTGTCATGGATCTTTCCCGTGATGATATGGCAGAAGTTGTGGAAGATGCGTTCCGTTATGACCGTATGGTTCTTGCAGCAGCAAGTTACGATGGCGGTGTATTCCCATGTATGCAGGACTTCCTGCATCATTTACAGTCCAAGGCATTCCAGAACCGTACCGTAGGTATTATTGAGAACGGTACCTGGGGACCGACGGCCGGAAGAACGATGAAGGGAATTCTGGAAACCATGAAAAATATTACCATTGTGGAGCCGATGGTAACGATCCGTTCCGCCATGAAAGAGTCCGACCTACCAGCGATGGAAGCTCTGGCAGATGTGATTGCAAATGCATAAGCACTTCGGAAAACGGACCAAAAAGAAACATCATATTGTGCTGATCTGTTCCGCTGTGGTCATTGCGGCGTTTGTGCTTCGCATGCCGGTGGAGATGAATGTAGCAGATGCCTGTGGAATGCAGCAGAAGGTCAATGTGCTTAGCAGCAGTATGCATAACCGGCAGGCGGAGGATTACCTGAATGATGCAGGAGAGTTTTGCATTTCCCAGACAGTGCTCAGGGAAGGGAAACCGTCCGTTGTTCCGCAAGTCAGGCGAATCGGGCTTCGTTTCCTTCCGGTGAGCCATATGACACAGCAGTGGCTGCTGGTACAGAGAATTCTGACCTCGAAGCCCAAATTTCTTGTTCCACCGGCGCGTCGGCTGATCGTCGGGCGGTATATCCGCGCAAATCCCGTCTGTGTGTGACAGAATGAAACTCAGGGGATACAAAAAAATTTGGATAGAGACAGGAGAACAAGCATTATGAGAAAAACAAAGATTATTTGTACCATCGGACCTGCAAGCGAAAGCGAATCTGTACTGACACAGATGTGTAAAGCCGGCATGAATGTAGCCAGATTAAACTTTTCCCATGGAAGCCATGAGGAACATCAGAAGAAGATTGATACGATCAAAAAAGTGCGTAAGGCGTTAGGTCTTCCAATTGCGATCATGCTGGATACCAAAGGACCGGAGTACCGGATCAAAACCTTCGAAAACGGAAAGATCACGTTAAAAGATGGAGATACATTTACACTGACAACGGATGATATTGTGGGAAATCAGGAGAGAGTTTCCGTAACCTACAAAAACCTGATCAACAATCTGAAGGTGGGAGATCATGTCCTGATCAACAATGGTCTGATTATTCTGGAAGTAGAAAAGCTGAAAGCACCGGATGCCATCTGTAAGGTTCTTGTCGGAGGCGAGGTGTCGGATAAAAAGAGCATGAATTTCCCGAACAAGGTCATGGATCATGCATTTTTGAGCGAGCAGGATAAGAAAGATCTGCTGTTTGGTATCAAAAACGACGTGGATTTCGTTGCGGCATCTTTTGTTTCCGTAAAGAAAGATGTCGAGGATATGCGTAAATTCCTTGACGAGAACGGCGGCGAAGATATTGATATTATTGCAAAGATTGAGAACCGTTCGGGTGTGGAGCACATTGAAGAAATCTGTGAGATTGCCAATGGTGTCATGATTGCCCGTGGAGATCTCGGAGTCGAAATCCCGGGCATGGAAGTGCCTGCGGTTCAGAAGTATCTGATCAGCAAGTGCCGTATGCTCGGAAAACGTGTCATAACCGCGACCGAGATGCTCGAGTCCATGATTCACAATCCGCGTCCGACACGTGCAGAGCTTTCCGATGTGGCAAACGCGGTATACGATGGATCATCCGCGATCATGCTGTCCGGAGAATCGGCTGCCGGTAAATATCCGGTAGATGCTGTGCGGAACATGGCAGAGATTGCTGAGTATACGGAATCCCAGATCAAATATACCAAGCGTTTCCGTACTTCTGATTTTGAGACAAGAAGCATTCAGGATGCCATTTCGCATGCAACTTGTGCGATGGCAGTTGATGTCCAGGCAAAATGTATTGTCGCAAGTACACTCAGCGGAACTACCGCACGTATGGTCAGCCGTTTCCGTTGTCCGGTAGATATCATCGGAATGACGACTTCCGAGAAAGTATGGCGGAAATTGAACTTAAGCTGGGGGGTTACTCCGGTTCTCTGCGAGGAATTCAGTTCGATGGAAGTTATGTTCTACCATGCAATGAAAAAGGCAAAAGAAGTATTTTCATTACAGAGCGGAGATGCTGTTGTTCTGACCGGTGGTCTGATCAATGGCAAAGTAGGAAATACGAATGTGATTAAGGTAGAAACCGTAAAATAAAATAGAACATAAGCGAATGCTGTGTAGTTGGAAAGCGCATGTGACATCTCTGTTGCATGCGCTTTTCGTGTGCTTTTGTGAAAATTTACTACCTTTACGAGGAAAATAGTTTATGCTATAGTATATTTGTACGGAAATAATCAGACAATATTTACAGTTTACCAGGGAAAGGCAGGCCTATGGTAGAAAAAAACGATCAGAAGAAGTGCAGGGATATATCAACAGAGATTCAGGAGATTCTGGCAAAATGGGGAAAGTATTTTTTTTACTATTATCCCAAAGAACACAGGATCAGGCCATCAGAGTTTGCAGCCCGTCACATGGGAATCGTGGAGAATGCTACGGATCTGGAGCATAGTATCCTCATGGACAGAATTATGGAAAAAGAAAAACTGTTAAAACTGTTTCAGGATATTGACCATGGCGCAAACACGGTAAGTGCAAAGATTCAGTCTTCGGGAAAAGACATGGTATATCAGATCTCTATGGGTAGGATTCAGGGCGGTTCACAGAAACAACCGGAATATGTATTGGGTCTGATCGAACAGATCAGGGCAGACACACGCCAGAATGAGATTATTCAGGCACTGGGAAGCAATTTTAACAGTGTATATTATGTAGATGTGGATCATGATAAGGTATATGTATATAAGGTGAACTCCGCAGTGCGCTCTGTGCTCAATGATACGCTTAAGGAAATTCCGGGATATGAAGCTATCATGGCAGAATATGTGGGGAAGGTTGTCCTTACCGAAGATCGTGAGACAATGCTGTATGAGACCTCCATTGAAAATCTCCGTAAGCAGCTGAGCCTGAAAAAAGCATATCAGTATGATTACCGGATTGTGCGGGATGGGAAAGTAAAATACTGCCGTGCAAAATTTGTAAATACATCGGATGGAGGACAGCTGCACCGGATGGTAGCAGGATTTTCCGATATCAGTTCCGAAAAACAGAGGGAACTTGAGCGCATGGCATATGTGGACAGTGTAACCGGTGGAAATAATTACGAAAGTTTTAAGAAGAAAATCCGGGATTTCCGGTGTCCATGGACATCCACTCCTTTAAAATTATCAATTCGATCTGTGGAATTATCAAAGGGGATGAAACACTCAAAGCAATCTGGAAGTGTATTCAGGGGATACTGGAAAAAGATGATCTGGCAGGACATATCAATGCAGACCGTTTTGTGATTTACAGTAGTGGAAAGGATCAGGAAAAGACGATCCGGCAGTTACAGCAGCTGGAGACCATACTGGCAGAATTGTCGGAAAGACTGAAGGTTCCGAAGCTGATCCCTTATTTTGGAGTGACGAAGTGGAAACCGGATTCCAAAGTGGAAGAGGTATACAGCGAAGCAAATTTTGCCAAGAATCAGATCAAGGATCGCAAAGATATCAGCTATCAGTTTTACAGCCATGAAGATACGATCCGCATGCTTGAAGATAAAGCCATGGAGGATGAATTTAAACATTCTCTGGAAAATAACTGTTTTGAGGTGTGGTATCAGCCGAAATATGATCCGGAAACAGAGCGGATGGTAGGGGCAGAAGGTCTGATCCGCTGGAGAGATGAAAAGGGAAATGTTATTCCACCCGGCAAATTCATTCCGTTGTTTGAGAGAGACGGACTGATAAAAGTTCTGGATGAGTATGTTTTCCGAAAAGTATGTATGCAGCAGTTAGAATGGCAGAAACAGGGAAAGGAGATTATTCCTGTATCCATCAATCTGTCCAGGGCGAGTCTGTATTTTGACAGTGTGGTCAGCCGGTATCAGCAGATCGCTGATGAAATCGGAGTAAAAACCCATCTGGTTCCGATTGAGATTACAGAGAGCGCAGCAATTGACAATGACAATATCAAGGGGCTGGCAGATAAGTTCCATGACAATGGTTTTCCATTGCTTGTAGATGATTTTGGATCGGGGTATTCTTCCCTTGCAACACTGAACATGAAATGTTTCGATACGTTAAAAATTGACAAAAGTCTGATTGATTACATCGGAGATTTCAGTGGGGAACGATTGCTGGAACATACGATTTTACTTGCAAAGGAACTTGGATTGTGCGTTACGGCAGAAGGTGTTGAGAAAGAAGAACAGGTGGATTTCCTCAAACAGATGAAGTGTGACAGTATTCAGGGATATTACTATTCGAGACCGCTTCCCAAAGAAGAGTTTGAAAAACTTTTGCTGACAGCTTAAATGATAAGAAAACAGGGAAAACTTTTATGGAATCATAGAAGTTTTCCCTGTTTTATTTATTGACCGAGAAGGGAATCTACATAATTGCGTATTGCATAATTGTCTTCCGGCATCTGACATCCCACAATATATACACCTTCATCATCCGAGCACCGGATGACATGTCCTTCCAGATGGGACTGATCCGAAAGGGCAAAATTTTGGATATCGATAGCAACATCTGCATGTTTGTGATCCATGAAAAACGGATCCCGGATCAGAAATGCAAATCCATTGGCACTGATATTGTCAAGCTGACCGGAGAACGTTGTGTCGGAATCTTTCAGCGTGATGGTACATGGATTGGACACATCTGCCCGTGGGTATTTCCGGCGGTTTTTGATTTCCGGACGTGCGGAAAGCTGCAATGCATAGGCATGGGAACCGGATGCCGTGTCAGCCTGTATCTGCGCCTGATCCCAACAGTAGAGAACATTGTCAACCGTGACCTGAACCTTACAGGTTTCGGATCCGTTTAACTGTGGATTGTCAGACAAAATCAGGGAAATACTATTTTCCGCAACAGATCTGACTTCTCCGTGATACTCCATGCGTTCCAGATGTTTTGGAAGAATAACTTTTGCTTTCATACCGGCATGAATATCATCCAGACCCATGAAACCACCGATGCCCAGTTCACACATCAGCTCCTGAATTACATTTTCTATGTTATTGATGTTGGAAGCACTTTCCTCATATTTGCTGAGCATGCGTTTGCTTGTTTCATCGGAATCACTGATGCATGTGGTCATGGTTTCCACGATGGAAGATACCTGTTCCATATTTTCTACCAGCTGACGATTGGAAGATTCCACTTCTTTCATGGCGGAATCAATTGTCTGGATGTGTTCACCCAGAAGAGAAGAATCCTGTGTAATTTTATTTACATTTTCACCGGTCTGGGTTACTTTTTCCAGAGTGACCTGAATAAGTTTTAAGGTTTCTTCAATGGAAGAAGTCATTTTTCCTGAAATTTCATCCAGTCGCGAGAGTGCTTCGCTGATCTGTCCGGAAGAATCTTTGGTTTCGGTACTCAGCTTGCGGATCTGTTCCGCAACGACGGAGAATCCTTTTCCGGCTTCCCCTGCGCGGGCAGCTTCAATGGAAGCATTAAGTGCCAGCAGATTGGTCTGGCTGGAAATACTGTCAATGGTTCCGGTTTCCTGTTTTACGGTTTCAAATTCTGCCTTGAAAGCGTCCAGAATATGTTCTACCTCATTGGACAGATCTGCCATCGTTCCGGCAGTCTGTACCAGACTCTCCAGATCAACGGAACTTGTTTTTGCATGTTTGCCGGATTCCGCAGTCAGGGATACCATATCATTGATCATGGAAACAACATTCTGTACCTGGGAATTAATATCTCCTGTCATTTCCTGCGAGGAGGCTGTCCGGGACTGCAGCTGGCCGTTATGGTCGGTCAGTTTGTTCATTCCGTCTACGACAATGTCAGAACCATGTTTGTTTTCCGTGGCAAGTTCGCGGACAACGGTGATTCCATCCATGATGGTATTGCTGGCGGTTTTAACCTGTTCAACAGTTGTAACAACCCGTTTTAAATCGGCTTTGATACTGTTTGTCAGGACACCATCGGATTCGATGAGATGGCGGATAGACATGATATAGCCGATATAACAGAGCAGGAGACAGGCAATCTGCAGCTGATAATTTTTCTGGTCCGTTGCAGTATTCTGACCGAGAACGACCAGATGATAAATGACACTGATAATGACACTGGCGATATTGGCGATTGCACATCCCACCATAAATTTCCGGTCTTTGTAAAGAACCAGAAGACTGACAACCGGAAGAATATAGGTAAAGGCAATCGGTGAATCGGTGGTGCAGATCAGGAACGTGTAAAAAATACCGTAACCGACGACAAGCGCATACCGATAGCGGTCATCAGCCTTTCCCCTGATGCGCAAAAGAAGATCACCGGCAAAAAAAGGAACCCAGCACAGTATTAAAAAAATGATGAAATTTGTGGAAGGATACCCACCCTGGGATACATCTGTGCCGTAGTTTGCACTAAGAAGAAGGGCAAATACAAGCCAGATGCGTCTGGCTTTGATATTGGCCTTGGCCTTAAATTCATTTTCATTATAATCCATAATACGTTTCTCCTAGGTGAATGCTAATTCTATTGTATGACGGGATGAACGTTTTTTCAAGTAAAATGCTTTGTTTTCTGTGCATAATTTTTCCGGGATTCCGGCATACTACCCATACAACATGAATATGGAAAGTAATCTGGAAAACAGGAGGAAATTTATCATATGAAAGCAACTGGAATTGTGCGCAGAATCGATGATCTGGGAAGAATTGTGGTTCCGAAAGAAATTCGCAGGACACTGCGCATCCGGGAGGGGGATCCCCTAGAGATTTTTACAAGCCGGGAGGGCGAAATTATGCTCAAAAAATACTCACCGGTTGGGGAACTGGGCGAGTTTGCACGAAGTTATGCACAGGCACTGGCACAGACCACAGAGGCTCTGGTCTGCATTACGGATCGGGAATATGTGATCGCAGCAGCGGGAACCGGGAAAAAGGAAGTTGAGGGGGAACAGCTGAGCGAAGAAATGGAAGAAATGATTGAAAAGCGCAGCACAGTTGTGAAAACAGGAGAAGAACAGGCCTGCTCCATTACAAAAAAAACAATGTCAACCCTTCCGAAGGGAATTGTGCTTTCAAGTATTCTGTGCAATGGAGACTGTCAGGGTGCTGTGATTTTGGCAGATAACAGCGGACAAAAGGAAACACTTGGACTGTTGAAAGCATTGTCTGCCACAGCTGCAAATTTTCTGGGGAAAAATATGGAGCAGTGAAAATAATAAAATCTTAATAAAAAGATAATTTGCATATACTGTCCAAAAGAGATAAAATGTATGATGTATGTTTCCAAAATAAATATGGAGGAGAGTATATGTCAACCAAGAAGAAAAAGAAAAGAAAGAAAAAGCAGCATCGCTTTTTCTGGTTTGTCATAAAGCTGCAGATCGTGCTGATGCTTGTTGTGCTGGCAGGTTTTGGATACTACTATTTTGGCGGATATGCGGATCAGATACAGCAGATGCGCCGTGAGGCAGTGCAGGAAGTATCTGCTTCCGACGATTCTACGTTTATCCCTTCACAGACCTGCTCCGTTTTTGATAAAGACGGAAAACTGATCTCTGAACGAAGGGGAGACAAGAATGCGCAGTATGTCAAATACGAGGATATTCCAAAGAATTTTGTCGCAGCGATTATCAGTATTGAGGACAAGAAGTTTTACCAGCATAACGGTGTGGATCTGAAAGGACTTGTGCGCGCGGTCAAAGCCACAGTAATGTCGAAACTGAAAAAATCGCAGGGTGGTACGCAGGGTGGAAGTACGATTACCATGCAGCTTGCCAAGCTGATTTATATGCAGCCGAAACAGACGTGGCAGTACAAGGTGAAGCAGATGTTTCTTGCGTGGGAACTCGAAAAACGTTACAGTAAGGATAAAATTATGGAATTTTATCTGAATAACGTGTATTTTGCAAACGGCTATTACGGAATTGACGCTGCCTGTCATGGATATTTTAACTGTGAACTGAAAGATCTTGATGTATCGCAGACCGCGTATCTGTGTGCGATCCCGAACCGCCCGTCCAATTATGATCCGGTGACACACCCGGACAATACCATTACCCGGCGGAATCTGATCTTAAAGAATATGCGGGATGACGGGAAAATCTCCCAGGAAGAGTATTATGAGGCAACCAAAGAAGAGATTGCACTGAACCGGCCTAAAAAGAGTGACACGGAGAAAATTAACAGTTCGATTGACACTTACACGTATGACTGCGCAACCCGTGCACTGATGGAACAGGAAGGTTTCCAGTTTAAATATTATTTTGATTCGGATAAGGAAAAGAAGTCTTATGGGGAAGCATATGACGAACTTTACAGTGCGTGTCAGAAGAAACTGTTTTCCGGAGGATACAAAATCTATACGACGATTGATATGGAAAAACAAAAGGAACTGCAGTCTGCCATTGATGATACCCTGAAAGGATTTAAAGACAAATCCAAAGACGGAACTTACAAGATGCAGGCGGCAGCAGTATCAATTGATAACAACAGCGGATATGTTGTGGCAATCGTGGGCGGCCGTAAGCAGGATTCGGATAACTATACGTTAAACCGTGCATACCAGAGTTACCGTCAGCCGGGAAGTTCGATTAAGCCATTGCTGGTATATACTCCGCAGCTGGAGCGCGGGTATACTCCGGATACCGTTGTGGATGACCATAAACTAAAAGACGGACCGTCAAATGCAAACAATACATATGCCGGAAAGATTCCGCTCAGATATGCGGTTGCACATTCCATTAATACGATTGCCTGGCAGCTGTATGATGAACTGACACCAAAAGCAGGCCTGCAGTATTTAAAAAATATGAATTTTGCACAGATCAAGGACGGAGATTATACCCTCGCCACATCTCTTGGTGGATTTACCAAAGGTGTTTCTCCACTTGAGATGGCATCCGGGTATGCAACGGTTGAAAATGACGGACTTTACAGGGAACCGACCTGTGTAAAATCAATTGTGGATTCTGACGAAAATGTAGTCTATACGTCCAGCCTGACGGAAAAAACGGTTTATAAGCAGGATGCGGCGCGGATGATGACGGATATCATGACCTCCGTTATGGACAGTGGAACCGGACGTTCTGCAAAACTTGCCGATATGCCGTGTGCCGGAAAGACGGGTACAACAAACGATCACAAAGATGGATGGTTCTGCGGATTTACCAGATATTATACAACCGCAGTCTGGGTGGGATGTGATTATCCAAAAGCCATTTCCAATCTGAGTGGAAGCACATATCCGGCACAGATCTGGAAAGCATATATGTCTGCGGCCCACGAGGGATTATCTTCGCTTGATTTCCTTCCTTATGCTCAGCTTTCGGATGATTTTAAAAATCAGCAGAAGCAGGAAGAGGAAGAACACGACAAGATGCGCGAAGAAAACCAGATGGAAGAAAACCAGACGGATGACCAGCAGACTTCAGAGAGCCAGCAGAAAGATAATACAACGGACGGAAGCTCCGAAAATGATAACCAGCCGGACAATAACGACAGCAATGCCGGTGATCAGAATAACAATTCCAAACCGGAACATAGTGGGGACAACGATTCCGGAGAAAGCGGAGGAAACACTGATACGCCGGAAAATGGAGAAAATACCAATAAACCGGACAATAGCGGAACCACGGATAATAGCGGTGATACCGGAGAGAGTGGAGATACCGGTGGTGGAAACGTACAATAAACATATATAAAACAGTGCAACCGGTGTATTTATGGATACATCGGTTGATTTTTTTTATCGATACTAGGCAGAAATTCCGGAATATGGTAGAATATAGATACATGGGGTAGAAGAAAAATACATATCACATAGATCAAGGAGGAATCAGGAATTGAAGAAATATGGATTTGGCGTAGACGTGGGAGGAACCACCGTAAAAATGGGATTTTTTGAGACAAGCGGAGAGCTTCTTGACAAATGGGAAATCAAGACCGATACCAGCGATAACGGAAAGGCAGTACTGCCGGATATTGCACAGGCGATTGATAACAAACTGGCGCAGGAAGGCATCAGTAAGAGTGATGTAGAGGGTGTGGGAATCGGTGTTCCGGGTCCGGTGCGGAGTGATGGCGTTGTTAACGGGTGTGTCAATCTCGGCTGGGGAGTGATCAATGTTGCGGAGGAACTCGGTGCACAGACAGGTCTGAAAGTAAAAGTCGGAAATGATGCGAACGTTGCAGGTCTTGGCGAAATGTGGCAGGGCGGTGGAAAAGGAAGTAAAGATGTCATCATGGTAACGCTTGGTACCGGTGTCGGCGGTGGAATTATCGTGGACGGACATGTGGTTGCCGGATATAACGGTGCAGGCGGAGAAATCGGACACATTACCGTAAATCATGATGAGATAGAGCCTTGTAACTGTGGGCAGTATGGATGTCTGGAACAGTATACTTCTGCGACTGGTATTGTACGCATGGCAAAACGTAAACTTGCCAAAACACAGGATGCGACAAAGCTTCGTGATTATAAAGATATTACTGCAAAAGACATTTTTGATGTGGCAAAAGAAGGCGATGAAGTAGCTCTTGGACTGGTAGATGAAGTGGGAGAAATTTTAGGGTCAACCCTTTCGAATATTGCATGCGTGACCAATCCGGAAGTTATCGTGATCGGTGGTGGTGTGTCCAAAGCCGGACAGATTCTAATCGATACGATCCAGAAGCACTTTAAGGAAAGCTGCTTCCATGCATGTCGTGATACCCGCTTTGAACTGGCACAGCTTGGCAATGATGCCGGAATATACGGGGCAATGCAACTCATTATCGGATAAGTTCAAAAAACAGAACCATATGCACAGCAAACATTTTCGTGTAGGAAGAAAGTGTTTGCTGTGCTTTTTTGTACTCTTTTATCATTACCCTGTTGAAAAAATATCTTGACAATCAAACTATCTTTGCATATACTTTGACTAAGAAACTGTTTGACAATCAAACTATTTCGCAATCAAACAAAATTGAAGACAGTAAAAGGAGAACCCATTATGTTAGAAGACGCAGATTCTATCACCGCAGAGTCCCGTTTCAAAGAGGATCTTGAGGCAGATTCCTTAGATCTGTTTGAGCTGGTTATGGCTTTGGAAGAAGAGTACGGTGTAGAGATTCCTTCTGAGGATTTAGAGAAGATCCTTACCGTTCAGGATGTCATTGATTATATGAAAAATAAGGGTGTTGAGGCATAAGCTATGAAAACAAGAGTGACAGAGCTTCTGGGAATCGAATATCCGATCATTCAGGGCGGTATGGCATGGGTCGCAACACATGAACTGGCCAGTGCGGTATCCAATGCCGGCGGACTTGGCATCATCGGAGCAGGTGGAGCACCGGCTTCCTGGGTGCGTGAGCAGATTCAGGCAGCAAAAAAAGAAACCGACAAGCCGTTTGGAGTAAATCTCATGCTGATGAATCCGGAAGCGGATGAGATTGCAAAAGTAATTGTGGAGGAAGGCGTTAAGGTAGTAACAACCGGCGCCGGCAATCCGGCCAAATATATGAGCATGTGGAAAGAAGCCAAAATCAAAGTAATCCCGGTTGTGGCAAGCGTGGCATTGGCAAAGCTGATGGAGCGTGGCGGTGCGGATGCGCTGGTCGCTGAGGGAATGGAGTCCGGTGGACACATCGGTGCCCAGACGACGATGACACTCGTACCACAGGTAGTAGATGCGGTATCCATTCCGGTCATTGCAGCCGGTGGAATTGCAGATGGACGTGGATTTGCGGCAGCTATGATGCTTGGCGCAGAGGCAGTACAGATGGGAACCCGTTTTGTTGTTGCAAAAGAATCCACGGTTCATGAAAATTACAAGCAGCGCGTGGTCAAAGCAAAAGATATTGACAGTGAAGTGACCGGCATGTCCACAGGCCATCCGATTCGCGTTATTCGTAACAAAATGACCCGCGAGTACTTAAAGAAAGAAAAAGAAGGTGCACCGTTCGAAGAACTTGAGCAGATGACACTCGGAGCACTGCGCAAAGCAGTTGTCGAGGGCGATGTCATGTACGGCAGCGTTATGGCAGGCCAGTCTGCGGCTCTGGTAAAAAAAGAAGAGACCTGTGCGGAAATTATCCGGGATGTTATGAGTGGTGCCGAAAAGTTATTGGGACAGAAATAGGAGAAGACAGTGAAGAGAGTATTTATGTTCCCTGGACAGGGATCTCAGTATATTGGTATGGGAAAAGAGTTTTACGACGCCATGCCGGAAGCAAAAGCGGTTTATGATCTGGCAAATGAAGTGACAGGTCTGGATGTGGCAGCTCTTTGCTTTGAAGAAAATGATAAGCTGAACATTACAGAGTACACACAGATCTGTATGCTCACAACCGAGGCGGCTATTTATACAGCATTAAAAGCAGCGGGAATTGGCTGCGACGTTACGGCAGGCTTAAGCCTTGGCGAATATGGTGCGCTGATTGCATCCGGAGCGATGACAATGCGGGATGCATTTGCGGTTGTCCGCAAGCGCGGTATTTATATGGAACAGGCATATCCGGTAGGCGGCGGTATGTCTGCAATTCTTGGACTGGATGCGGAAAAGATCGCAGCAATCTGTGAGGAAACCGCTGCAAAAACAAACAAAGTTGTTTCCATTGCAAATTACAACTGTCCGGGACAGATCGTTATCACCGGAGCAGCAGATGCTGTAGGTGAGGCAGGAGATGCCTGCAAGGAAGCCGGAGCAAAGCGCGTGGTTCCGCTTAAAGTCAGTGGCCCGTTCCATTCTGCACTTTTAGCAGAAGCAGGAAAGAAACTCGGGGAGGCACTCGAAGATGTAACGATTCAGCCGATCACCATTCCGTATTTGACCAATGTGACTGCAGATTATGTCAAAGATCCGGCAGACGTCAAGGATTATCTGGTACGTCAGGTTTCTTCTTCCGTGCGCTGGCAGCAGACAATTGAGCGCCTGATTGCAGACGGAGCAGAGGAATTTGTGGAGATCGGACCGGGACGCAGCCTTTCCGGATTTATGAGAAAGATCAATCGCGATGTTACCACATGCAACATCGACAAAATGGAGGATTTCAATAAATATGTTAACCGGTAAAAATGCACTTGTTACAGGTGCTTCCAGGGGAATCGGAAGAGCCATTGCGCTGGAGCTGGCAAAACGCGGAGCATTTGTTGTGGTGAACTACAATGGTTCCGAAGATGCTGCTAATGAAACGGTTGCAGCAATCAAAGCGGCCGGAGGAGATGCCGTGAGTGTTCGCTGCAATGTCTCTGATTTTACAGCCTGTCAGGAGATGATAGAATCCCTTATCAAAGAATATAAGCATATGGATATTCTGGTGAACAATGCCGGAATTACAAGGGATGATCTGCTGATGCGCATGAAGGAAAGCGATTTTGATGCTGTGATCAATACCAACCTGAAGGGAACTTTCAATACAATTCGTCATCTGTCACGCTATCTGTTAAAACAGCGTGCCGGAAAAATTATCAATATTTCTTCGGTATCCGGAATCCTTGGAAATGCGGGACAGTCAAACTATGCAGCAAGCAAGGCGGGCGTGATCGGTCTGACAAAATCTGTTGCAAGGGAGCTTGCATCCAGAGGAATCTGCGTCAATGCGGTTGCTCCCGGATTTGTAGAGACAGAGATGACCGCAGTATTGCCGGAAAAGACCCAGGAAGAATTAAAAAAGCAGATCCCGCTTGGCAGAGCCGGACAGGTACAGGATATTGCGAATGCAGTCGCATTTCTTGCATCACCGGAGTCGGATTATATTACCGGGCAGATACTTTCTGTAGATGGTGGTATGGCCATTTAAGGAACCTGATAGAAAGAAAGGAAAAGGAAAATGAGAAGAGTCGTTGTGACGGGAATGGGAGCAATCACGCCGATCGGCCT
>ENA-ORKW01000513-ORKW01000513.1-human-gut-metagenome-genome-assembly--contig:-NODE-513-length-13945-cov-7.61548_pt1 | contig 13945 bp, 8 predicted proteins | sample MGYA00243062_ERZ508813 | MGnify/ENA primary metagenome ERZ508813 (study PRJEB26277, sample SAMN04329846) | human gut metagenome | biome: human-associated habitat | host: Homo sapiens | place: USA...
TTTGTTTGAGTATCCGATGGACGGTGTGTCTGCTATTGATGGAGACATTACCAAGGTAGGAGATAAATATCATTTGTTTTATGTGGCACACGATGGTGTGGGTGGTATCAAGCAGGCGGTATCCGACCGGATGAACGGTGGTTATGTGTACGATGCCCGCTGGTATGACTTTGAACCTAAGGCATGCGAAGCGCCCAACGTATGGAAAAGGATTGGAGAGAACAAGTGGGTGCTGATGTATGACATTTTCAGCATCACTCCTCATAACTTCGGTTTTGCAGAAACTTCCGATTTTGTACATTTCAAGAACCTGGGCCACTTCAATGAAGGAGTCATGAAAACCACCAACTATACTTCGCCCAAGCACGGAGCCGTGATTCATCTGACAAAAGAGGAAGCAGATAATCTGGAGGAATACTGGAAGACGCATCAGCGGAAGTATGATCGTGAAACATTCCTTCGCCAGCAAGGTCAGCACACCGGAAAATGAGAAACAGCCGATAGTAAAAATGTAAAGTAACAATGTAACGAGAAGCCGCAGAAATGCCCTCAGAGGGTGTTCCTGCGGCTTTTTTTGTATCAAAAAGCGTATTTGTTACAATACTTCCAATTCTTGTTACATCATTCTTATACATGATGTGGCAAATCATGTACTTTTGTCTCCAGAAAAATAACCCAAAGATATGAGAGACACTTCAGCACATATTACTGTTCAGTTTCTGACGGAGACATACACGACTTACAGACCGTTGGTGTTTCGTTACATATATCGTAAGCTGAACGGCTGTATGGAAACGGAAGATTTGGTACAGGATGCTTTTCTCCGTTTGTTGGAATATCGTTCTATGCTCCGTCCTGAAACTGTCCGTTCTTTTTTATATACCATTGTCCGTAACCTGGTGACCGATTATCTTCGTCGTCATTATAAAAAACAAGAGGTAATGGCCTGCATGTGCGAAGGGCTTTCTGCATCGGTAGAAGATATGGAAAGTGCGGTAATGGCAAAAGACTTGTCTTGTCAGGAAGAAAAACGAGTCAATCTGCTTTCTCCAAAAGTGAAAGCTGTGTATAGCATGTCGCGTTTTGAGGGAAAAACTACTTTAGAAATAGCAGAAGAGTTGAGTATTCCGAAACGTACGGTAGAGGGATATCTTCTGACTGGACGTAAGGTGGTGAGGGAGTATATGCGACAGTGCATTTGATAATTGAACAATAAATAATAACACTTAATAAACTAATGTATGAAAACAAGGACATTTCTGATTGCAGCTCTCTATTTATTGGCAGCATGTGCAAAAGATGAAGGTGCAGACGGGTCGAATCAACCGGGAAATGAAACTGGCGATGAGACACCGCAGGAAACTTCTATTTCGTTTACGGCAGATATTCCGGCTTTCGTGAAAGGTGAGTCGCGTACTACAGTAGACAATAACTGGAGTGAATTGTTGAATCCGGCGGTGGCTGTAGAAATTGACGGGGTAGTGAAAGCCTATACCGTGGATGTTAAAGGAAGCCTGACTTCTGAGGATTCTTTTTTATGGGGTGACAAAAAAGAGGTCACAGTCAATGCCTGGTATCCTTATGTGGAGGGAAGTAAAATCTCAGATGAGGCACTTACGGTAATGGCCGATCAAAGTAAGCTGGAAAATTTTGTGGGAAGTGACCAGTTGGAAGTCGTTTCCGCTACGGTGACTCCTTCTTATTCGGTCTTGTCATTTTCTCATCGGGTGGCTAAACTAGTTTGTTCATTGACGGTGGAAAACGGTACGGCGGAAGGAGCTATTGTTCGGCTTTTAAACTTGAAGCAAGTGCAGGAAGGTACTTCTGTGACTGCTACTTCAGACTGGAAGGCATTGATGGTGCCACAAACTATTCCCGCAGGGCAGGATTTTGTGGAAGTAACAGTTCCAAGTATGGGAAATCTTTCTTTCGTGTCTGCTCCTGTTACGGATTTCGTGTTTGAAAGAGGGAAAGTGTACTATCTGAATATTAATGTATCGAAAGAAGGAACAACAACGGTAGAAATCTCTTCTTCTGTGGCTTGGGGAAATAGTGATACGGTTTCTGTGCCAGGTAACTCTACAGATGTGAATCCTTCACCGGGTCAACCGGGATGGGAAGCTGGTGATGGCGATACGGATATGTCAGGTGAATCGTCAGAGGTGAATCCTTTACCAAGTGAACCGGAGTGGGGAAGCGGTGAAAGTGAAGAAATGCCAGGAACTTCTTCGGGAGTGAATCCATCTCCAGAAGCTCCTGGTTGGACTCCTGAACAGCTTGTAGAGCTTACTGGAACAACAAATAATAATAAGTTTACGGGTAATTAAATTGAAATGTAGAAATAGTTTGAAGGTAAAAAATGTAGACAGGATATTTTAAAAGGAATAAAATTATAAACAAATAAATACTATGATTATGAAGAATTATTTTATGAAATCATCCATGATGTTAATGGCTGTTTCAGCTGCATTGGCAAGTTGTACTCAGGAAGATGTACTGCAGAATACACCGGCTCAGCCTTCTGACAATGAACTGAAATTGTCTGTTTCCACTCAGGATTTTGTATCGGATGCTCAGGGTCGTGCCATTACAAATAATGATGAAACGCGTACAAGTGCTTTTGAAGACGGAGACCAGATGGGTTTGTATATCTTTTCTGAAGACGGAGAAGTGCTGTGCGATAACTTGCTGTACACATATAATGGAGGTAACTGGACTACAGATAAAACAATCTATCAATATAAAAATGCCCAATATGTAGCTTATTTCCCTTATTGTAAAGATTTAAGTGGGGTGGCAGTAGCAGAAAATAATCCTGAAAGCGATACAGAAGAAGGTGCAGAAGAAGGTAGCACACCAAGTATAACAGAAAGCGTGACTAAAAATATTACAGCCTATTTTACGGATAATATTCTGAATACTATCCCTCAAACAGATGCAGAGACTTATGAACAGGCCGATTTGATGGTGGCTACTGCAGGTCAGGTTGAGGGCACGAATGTGAATCTTAAGTTGGCACATCAATTCTCGATGATCGAATTGAATATACCTTGCCGTAAATATATTACAGAAGCTGATGGCTTTGAGTATGCAGCTCCTGTAAAAAAGATGAAGGTAGAAATTAATGAAAAAACAGAATTGTATCGCGCTGCAGATGGAGTATATCGTATGATTGTAGCTCCTGGAACAACTCCTACGATTGTTGGAAGTGTTGAATATGATGAAAATATGCCAATTTATTTCAGTTCAGAATCTGAAGGTGTAACCATGAAAGCTTTAGCTGCTGGAACATTTACTCAGTTTAATGTGACTTATGATGATTTAGCACTGAAAGATCTTACTAAAGATAAAGCTACAGGACGTTATATCCGTGATTTGAAACCAGGTGATTATTATTATAGTGACGGAACAATTTATCCGTACGATGAGAATAAAGCAAATCAGCCTTTTAAAGAAGGTTGTATTGGAGTGATTTTTGAAGTTGGAACGGGGGTTCCTAATACACCATGGACACATGGATCTGTTTTGGCATTGAAGAGTTTAGGTCAGGCAAAATGGAGTGCAAATAGGTGTACTGTTGAAGGTAATATGATTGAGACGTTGAGTGATGATGTTACCGTAAAATCTGGTTATGAGGTGACTCAGGCATTGGTTAAAACGAGTGAATTCCTTAGGAACGATGCCGCTAATTTAGCCTATAATTTGGGCAAAGGTGAGTATGATAGTCAATATGCAGCTCCGGTTTATTCTAGTGGTTGGTATTTGCCGAGTATTGCAGACTGGGTTGAAGTGATTCAAAATTTAGGTGGGGATACAGATTTTACTTTATCTACTACTGGCGTATCAGGTGATGTGATTTCTAAGATAAAAAACTATATAGAGACGATAGATAGTGGTTTGGCGACAGATTATTTCTTGAAATACACATTGTCGGCAACAGAAAAAAATGAGACTGATGCTTGGGCTTTGGAATTGAGTGGTGAAACATTTAAATTTTTGAATAGACAAAAAGTTCAAAATCAGACGAGTGCTTCTAATAAATTTGGAGCTTGTGCTGTATTATCATTCTAAATTAACTTCATGACATTAAAATAAGTTGGTGGACATATTTTGTTTGCCAACTTATTATATAAACAATCAAAAGAATCTAATAATTCACGTATGAGAAATGAATCTTTATTTTTTTCACCCAAAAGAGTGCTTTATTCAGCCGTAATGGTTTCAGCTCTTTTGTGTGGAGGAAACATACAAACCCATGCGGAAGCACTTCATGCGCAGGCAGTGATGCAGGCCGTTACGGTGAAGGGGCAGATTATGGACCCTACGGGAATGCCGGTCATCGGGGCCAGTGTGCTCGAAAAGGGGACTTCCAACGGGGTGATTACCGACATTGACGGTAATTTTACATTGAAAGTGTCTTCACCCGATGCCGTGGTGGTGATTTCCTATATAGGGTATAAGACGGTGGAACTGCCGGCTTCCGATACACAGAAACTGGCACAGATTACCTTGAAAGAAGACACCGAAGTGCTGGACGAAGTGGTGGTGGTAGGTTACGGCGTGCAGAAGAAGACCACGCTGACCGGTGCCATTGACCAGGTGGACAGCAAGGTGCTCGAAAGCCGGGCGGTGACCAACGTCGGTCTGGCCTTGCAGGGGCAGACACCGGGTCTGACGGTGACCCGTTCTTCTTCACGTCCGGGTAATGAAGGATTGAACTTCCAGATTCGTGGTGCTACGTCAGTCAACGGCGGTTCACCGCTGATTGTCATCGACGGAGTGCCGGCTGTAAATGCCTCTTCTTTCCAGAACATGAACTCGGATGATATTGAAACCATCAGTGTGCTGAAAGACGGTGCCGCTTCCATCTACGGTGCGAAGGCGGCCAACGGTGTCATCCTGGTCACCACCAAGAAAGGAAAGGGAAAGGTAAACGTGAACTACGACTTCAACATGCGCTTCTCCACGCTGGGTGTCACCTCTTTCTCTCCCAATATGCAGCAGTATGCCACCATGTGGCTGGAAGCCAACAAGGAGGAAACCATCAAGAACTGGTGGGGATGGTTGAATGAGGAAAACTTGCTTAAAATGCAGTCGGGCTACGAAGGTATCTATGTCATCAACCATCAGGAGTGGGGTGACAAGATTTTCCTTGGCAACGCCAACCGTCTGGAAGAAATGTTTGCCACCCGTTTCTCTTACCAGCACAACCTGAGTGTGTCCGGTGCCACGGAGAAGACTGATTACCGTATCTCGGCCATGTATGCCGATAACCAGGCTAACCTGGCAACCGCATACGACGGACCGCAACAGCTGAACCTTCGTCTGAACTACGGCATCAAGCTGACAGACTGGTTCAAGCTGGAAACTTCCGCCAGCATGATTAAGACCGACACCTCTTCTCCTTCGTGCGGTCTGGACAATACATTGTATGGCAACGAACCTCCGTTGTTCCCTGCCAAGAACCCGTACGGACAGTGGTATGCCAACTACGGGCAGGTGGGCGACCGCCAGCCTGCGGCCGCTACTTCGGACGGCGGACGTGACAACAAGATGAACCTGACCACCCGTGTCGACCTGAAGGCGATTGTGGATATCTGGAAGGGCATCAGCTTTGAAGGAATGGCTTCCTTCCAGAATGAGGAATACCGCCGTGACCGCTGGGTGACTCCGGTGCAGACATACGACTGGTTCGGCAATCCGGCACGCGAAGTGGTAAACTCTACCATTCCGGTGCTGATTTATCCGGAAAACCCGTTGAACATCAAGGCGGAGAACAATCCGGGCTACCTGATGGAGGCCAACAACATGCTTTATCAGTATTATTCGGCCATTCTGCGTTATAAGAACACGTTTGCCAAGGTGCACAACGTGTCGGCCATGTTCGGTATCAATGCCGAGAAATGGGCATCGAAGAAACTGGCTGCGGCGCGTGAGGATTTTGAGGATTCCGGCGTGTACGATCTGAATCTGGCAAGCGGACAGCAAGGTAATAGCGGAGGCAAGACACAGAACGGTACTTATTCCTACATTGCCCGTGTGAACTACGACTATAATGAAAAGTATTTGCTGGAGTTGATGGGACGCCGTGACGGTAACTCCAAGTTTGCCAAAGGGCATAAGTTCCAGAACTTCGGTTCCATGTCTTTGGGATGGGCCTTTACAAAAGAAAAGTTTATGGAATTCCTCTCTCCGGTGATGAGTTTTGGTAAGGTGCGCTTCAATATTAGTTCTTCTGGTAACGACGCCGGACTGGGAGATTTTGACTATGTGTCTCTGGTAGGGATGGGTTCCACCACTTTAGGTTTGCCGGCTGCCACGCAGGTGTCCAGCAGCTTCAGCGGTCTGGTAAGTTACGACCGTACGTGGGAACGTGTGACCCAGAAAAACATCGGTGTGGATTTGAATTTCCTGGACAACCGGTTGACTGCCACATTTGAATATTTCTGGAAGGACAATAACGGCATGTTGTCGCAGGTTACTTATCCTTCCCTGCTGGGCGGTACTCCGCCGAAGACAAACAGCGGACACCTGAGTGTGAAAGGATGGGAGCTTACCCTGGGATGGCGTGACAGCTGGAAGGATTTCTCCTATTACGTGAACTTCAACGTGAGCGATACGAAAAGCTTGCTGAAGGAACTGGAGGGAGCCGACTCTTATGGTGCGGGAAAGAACACGGCTGTAAACGGATACCCGCTCAACTCCTTCTTCCTGTTCCGTACGGATGGATTCTTCAAGGATCAGGCAGAAGTGGACCGTTACTACGCGTTGTATAACGACGGTGGCTCCGCACTGGCGAACATCGCCCAGGGAACGGCTGATGCGCTTCGTCCGGGTGACACCAAGCGTCTGGACTTGAACGGTGACTACAAGATTACGGCCGACGGGAACCAGAATAGCGACTTGCAGTTTGTGGGGGATGCTAATCCACACTATGTGTTTGGTATTAATGCTGGAATCAATTGGAAGGGCATTGATGTAAGTGCCATGTTCCAGGGAGTAGGTAAGCAGTACATCATGCGTACAGGCTGGATGGCCTATCCTTTCTATGCGCAGTACACAAACCAGAATCCGATGTTCCTGGGTCAGACTTGGACGGAAGATAATCCGAATGCTAAATATCCTCGTCTGACTACCCATCAGAACCGTTCACACTGGAATTATGAAAACAATGATTTTATGCTTCAGAATAATCGCTACATCCGTCTGAAATCTTTGATTGTGGGATATACGCTGCCACAGACTTGGACACGGAAAGCCAAACTGGAGAAAGTACGTATCTATTTCTCAGGCAATGATCTTTGGGAAGCAACGAGTATTGCCGATGGTTTCGACCCGGAAATGGGAGAGACCTCGAACAACAACGGTTATCCGTTTAGCCGTACCTGGTCATTCGGTGTGAATATCGGTTTTTGATGTATCAGTAAACAGTTAATTTATAAAAGGAAGTTATGAAAAAATTGACATATATAGCAGCCTGTGCTTGCATCTGGGGATTTTCTTCTTGTGCAGATATGTTTCTTGATTTGGAACCGCTGGACACGAAGACAGACGTGGTTTATTTCCAGACTCCCGAACATTTCCGCGAATATGCAACAGGGCTTTACGGACAGTTATTAGGTTGGCAAAGCCGTTACGGATCTATTTTTGACCACATGGATTGCTCGTCTGACTTGTCTACTTATTTTTCGAACAGTCAGGACGTGGGCTTCGGAAAGATTGTGGTAGGTTCGAACGACAGCCGATGGGACAACTGTTATGCCAATATCCGTGCGGTGAATATGCTGTTCCAGAAGGCGGAAAGCTATGGAGGCGACCGGAACGATTTGGCTCAGTCACTGGGTGAAGGGTATTTTTTCCGTGCCTATTCTTATTTTTACCTGTTGAAGTTCTTTGGCGGTGTGCCCATTGTGCAGACGGTGTTGGATGTGGATTCTCCTGAATTGAGGGCTTCGCGCAACAGCCGCTATGAGGTGGTAGACCTGATATTGTCCGATTTGGACAAAGCCATTGAATATCTGCCGAACGAACAGAATATCCCTTCGGAAGACAAGGGACGCATCAGCAAGGGAGGAGCTGAAGCTTTCAAGGCAAGGGTGTTGCTGTATGAAGCTACCTGGCGTAAATATAATGGAACAAGCACTGATTTTGAAGGTTCTGCAGGTCCACAGTCTGATCAGGTCAATGCATTTTTGGAAGAGGCTATTGCGCTGTGTGATGAGGTAATGGCCGATCCTGTATATAGTTTGTGGAATTACAATAGTGTAGCTGCCATGCAAAATATGAGTAACCGTTATTTGTTCTGTATTGAAAATGAAGGAAGCAATCCTGCAGGAAAGGGGAAAGATACGAACAAGGAGTTTATTCTTTATTCAGTGTATGACCAAAAAACACGTCCGGCTAGTATTGATTTGACGCAGACACTTTGGAAACTTACACCGAGTCGTAAGTTAATCGATATGTTTGTATGTACAGATGGTTTGCCCATTGATAAATCTCCCAAGTTTCAAGGTTATCAAAAACGTGGAGATGAATTCAAAAACCGTGATTACCGCTTGAAGTCATATATAGGAACTCCAGATGCCAATACTAAACTGACAGGTGGAAATGCTGGATATACACCTTATAAGTTTACTTTGTATGGACGTAATACGACCAACAAGGATGAATATTCCAATTATCCGGTACTTCGTTTGGCTGAGGTATATTTGAATTATGCAGAAGCTGTGTATGAACGGTATGGTGAAATAACCAACGAACAATTGAATAAATCCATCAATAAGTTGCGTGGACGTGCCGGGGTAGCTTCATTGACAAATGAACTGGTTACAGAGAATGGCTTGGACATGTTGACGGAAATTCGTCGCGAACGTACGGTAGAGTTGTACATGGAGGGTTTCAGATACGACGATTTGAAACGCTGGGGTAAGCTGGAAGAAGAGTTGAATGAGTCTCGCTGTGGTATGGTCGTAGGAGAGGCTGGTTATCCCACTGACTTTGTGGATAATGCAGGAAATGCCATTCTTTCCGAATACACGCCGAATGTGTATATTTGGGGAACAGAAAAGGTGGAAACCGGAACAGGTATGCATACGGCAATTGTGCTGGCTGGCAAGTCGGATATTCAGGTGTCAAAGAGTGATTATCTCTGGCCGATTCCGCAGCGCCAGATTGACTTGAATCCGAATTTGGTTCAGAATCCGGGTTATTGATAATATCACTAATAGAAAAGAAGTATGAAACATATTGCAAAATATAGTCTGAGATTATGGATGTCAATGGCTCTTTCCCTGCTTTGTCTTGCTTGCGAAAAGGATGCTAATTTTAAGGAGTATACTTATCCTGTACCGGAAATAACCGGCATCTATCCGGCGTCCGGATATGTAGGTTCCCAGGTGGCTATTTTAGGTAAAGATTTTGGTGATCAGATTGAAGCTGTAAAAGTGACTTTTGGTGGGATGGAAGCCCAGAAAATATTTTCATGTACGGACGGGCGTATTATTGTGGAGCTGCCAGATGGGGCACAGACCGGGAAAATCGGATTAAAGGTGTGGAATCACACTGTAGAGTCGTCGGATACCTACACTGTAATACCGACTCCGGTAATCTCTTCTATTAAGTCTTTGAATAGCGCAGGTGATTTATTTGCTACTGCAAATGATGAAATTGTGATTACGGGTAATAATTTTGGAGATGTAGTAGAAAATGTGAGTGTGGTAATCAAAGGTCTGCAAAAGGATGTGCAGGCCAATGTGGTGGCTGTGACGAATGAAGAAATTAAATTCAAGCTTCCAGCTGATTATGATGAATCGGGTACGGTGGTTATTAATGTAGGCGGTTATGAAGTGGAAGGTTCTGCTTTGATTAATCCTGCTGCAACCGGTGATGTGACAGCTCTTTTCTTGAAAAACTATAAACAGCCATTCTTGCGCGGAGATGTAAGTGATGGTGAGTGGGGTACAGCCCTTTATTGGTTGGCTTCAGACGGTTTTGGTTCTTCTCTTCAGTTCCCGGAAGCTTATCCTGATGGATTGTTGGCAATACAGTCTGGTTGGGGACAAGGTAAGAAAGAAAATGCGAAATTATATCAGTTGGCGACTTTACCTCCTGGCACTTATTCATTTACATTACATGTAGTGGAAAATACTAATTCAGGAGGACGATACGGGGCTGTATTTGCTGTAGTAGAAGGTGAAGGAGTTATTCCGAATCTGAATAAAGAACAGCAGAATGTGGAAGGTGCCAAGCAATGGACCTATAATCCGGTGCCGGAAGAAGTTCTCGGATGGAAACAGGTCACAGTAGGTTCTTTCTCTGAGCCTGTAGACTATCAGTGCGAGATCACATTGACACAGACAACTTCTGTGACCATTGGGTTTGTAACCATGATGAATGGAAGCAGCAATGTGAAAATCTCGAATATTAAGATTGAAAGGAATTGATGCTAAAAGAATCTTATCATGAAAAAGATATATTATTTATTGTGTTTGCTTCCTCTGATGCCTCTGGTTTCGTCTTGTGATGATGAAGAAGCAGAAGTGGTATTGCTTCAGAATCCGGAAAGCCAGCCTGTTACATTGAGCAGCATAGCTCCTGATTATGGATTTGTGGGTGATCAGTTTACTTTGACAGGTACAAATTTTGGAGGAGGAGTAGACTTTATTCAAGTGTTTATCGGTGAAAATGAGGCCGAAGTGCTTACGTGTACTGATACAGAAGTAAAGGTACTTGTTCCTAAAGAAGCGACTACCGGACGTATATCTGTTCGCTTTATGGGGCAGGAAGTTAACTCGGATCTGATGTTTCGGGTAATGGGTAAGCCATCTGTTGAACAAATGAAGCCTCTTTTCGGAATGGAAGGTGCGCAAAAGGCGTGGGGATTTGTAGGCAGTGAAATTACTTTTTCTGGCAGCGAGCTGGGAGGTAGCCAGGAAGACGTAAAGGTGATTTTTAAGGGAGCTACTAATACACCGGCTGAGATTGTTTCCTGGTCGGAAGAAGAATTTAAGGTAAAAGTTCCCGAAGGTGCCGTAAGTGGAAAACTTACATTGACGGTTGGTTCACAAACTGTAAATACACCCTACGAGTTTAGACTGGTAGAACATGCTACCGTTAGTGGAATAACTCCACAGCAGGGCTATAAAGGTTGTGAAGTGACTATTTCCGGAAAAGGTTTGGGAGATGAAACAACCAAAGGACAAACGAAAGTTTGGTTTGGAGATAAAGCTGGAACTGTATTGTCATGTGAGAATGAAAAAATAACGGTGAAAGTACCTGGTGACTTGACAATCGGACAATCGTATGACGTAAAACTTTCTACTGCATTCGAAACCGTGGAACAGATGCTTAAGTTTAAGGTTGTGGAAGAACCTAAAGATTTTACTGGAGATATTCAATCTGGTTATTTGGCCAATCCGATTACTTTGTCGGGAACAAATATGCCTGCTACTGCAGATGCGTTGAAAGTGATGTTCGGTGATAAAGAAGGAAAAATCCTTGAATATAAGGATGGTAGTTTGCAGGTAGAAATTCCATCTAACGCTTCAATTGGTAAGGTCAAACTTTCTTTGATAGATGCGGGAGTGGAATTTGTGGTAAATGATAAATTTGAAATAAAGGCAGCTCCAGTTATTGAATATTGTGATGTAGCGGTATTTGCCGGTGAAACGATGAAAATTACAGGTACTAACTTGTCTGCTTTGCCTGTAACAGTGATGATAGGTAACCAACCAGCTACTCCAACTCGGTCTAATACTGAAATTACATTTAAGGTTCCTGCCAATTTATCGGGTGATGTAAAAGTAATTTTAAATTTTGGTGAGAATGTTCGTCCGGCGGAATGCGAGGTAACAGTATTGCCAGCACAAACTGGTGATATTACGAACTATGTACTGGAAAATACAAGCTCTCCGTTTATTGTAGAAGGAAATGGATTGAAGGGATGGAGTACAAATAATATATTCTATGGAAATCCGTATGTAGAAAAAGAGGGCAATATATGGATGGCCATAAATGGTAAAAATAATATATGGAATGGGGCTTTGTTCCAATCAACTAAATTACCTCGTGGAAAATATCAGTTTAAGATAACAGTCGCTGAAGATGATGAAGCAATAGGACGTGACGGGGTAGTATTTGCTGTAATGAAAGGTGAAAATACAGATTTCCCAGATTTGACTAATGCAGGTAATCGCCCCTGGTATTTCGTGAGTAAAGATGATGTTTTAGTTTCTCAGAATGTAAATGAAGGTGTTTCTTCTGTAATTGGTACACATACGATAGGACTGGAAATTTCAGATGCTTCTCCTGTGACGGTAGGTTTTGCTACAATGGTAGGAGATGGTAATTATCTGTATATATCAGAAATAAAGGTAGAACATATTGAATAATAGATTGGAGAATTGATTATGAAAAGATTTTATTACATAACAGCCGCATTTGCCATCAGCCTGACTTTGTCGGGCTGTGGCGACGGCATTGATTTGCCGGATTTGAATGTGGAAACAGATTTGAATGAAATTCCGTTGCCGGATGTATTGGAAGGGTTGGAAGAAATTGCATTGAAACCCGAAACAGAACCGATGAAACATGCAGAACAAGGGGTATATGCATTGCATACGGAAGATGATTTCAACCGGATTAGAATAAATTTGAAGTTAGATGAAGATCCGACTGGAAACTCTGGTGAAAGTCCTTGGAAGGAAGGATTTGCCTTGTTAAGAGATAATAAACTGGCACAGGAAACAACTACAATGAACTGTACTGCTGTAGAGACAATTATTCGTGGTGAAGGTGCAGAAAACTATATGAATGCTGCTCGTTCTGCGGCAAGAGCTTATCAACTGGCACTTCGCTGGAAGATAGAGGGAAAAGAGGTGTATGCAGAAAAAGCAGTAGAATTGCTCAATACATGGGCAAATACGACTAAAGCCTTGGGAGGTAACTCTAATGTTTCATTGGCTGCAGGGATTTATGGACATGAATTTGCGATTGCTGGTGAAATTTTGAGAAGCTTTCCGGGATGGACTCCAGAGGATTTTAAAAAATATCAGGATTGGATGTTAACGGTATGGTATCCTGTCAACAAGGACTTCTTGGAACGTCATCATGATACAAACGATTTGCATTATTGGGCTAACTGGGGACTTTGTAATATTGCATCAACGATGGCTATTGGTATTCTTACAGATCGTCGGGACATCTACAATGAAGCTGTAACCCATTTTCAGGTGGGTGAAACCAATGGACGTATAACACGTGCCATTTATTATGAGTTCCCCGGAACAAACTTTGCTCAGTTACAGGAGAGTGGACGTGACCAAGGACATACGCTGATGTGTGTAGGTTTATTAGGGACCATTTGCCAATTAGCATATTGTCAGGGAGATGATTTCTTTGCTTATAAAGATAATCTTTTCCTGAAGGCTTGTGAATATGCTTCTGCTTATAATTATGCAATGAAGAGTGACTTGCCGTTTATGACCTATGTCTGGCAGCAGAATAATCAGTGGGGTGGTATTTCACCGGTGACCCAGAGTGTAATGGGTGAAGGAGGACGTGGAGGTACCCGTCCAATTATGGCATTGCCTTACTATCACTATTCGAAAATTAAAAACTTGGATGCTGATTTGACGCAGTATACGAAAATTGGATGTGACAGATTATTTCCAGAAGGTGGAGGTGATAATTATGGTACAGCAAGTGGTGGATATGATGCACTTGGGTTTGGTACTTTGATGTATGCACGTTAAAGGTAAGACTTATGAAAAGTTTATTGCTTAGATATTTATTTTTGTGTTGTCTGTGCTGCTTCTTTCAAGGGGGATTTGCTGCGGGAACGGTAGTATCGTGGCAAGCTCCTAAAGGAGCAGGGCTGAACAATGATTTTACAGTCAAAGTCCGTCCGGAAGGAAAAAGTAAGTGGGTGCTTGTGCCCACTTACCTG
>ENA-ORKW01000533-ORKW01000533.1-human-gut-metagenome-genome-assembly--contig:-NODE-533-length-13432-cov-3.41698_pt1 | contig 13432 bp, 9 predicted proteins | sample MGYA00243062_ERZ508813 | MGnify/ENA primary metagenome ERZ508813 (study PRJEB26277, sample SAMN04329846) | human gut metagenome | biome: human-associated habitat | host: Homo sapiens | place: USA...
ATTATTAATTTACGAGTTACGGGCTACAAGTTGGGGAGTTCGAAACTTTCACCACGGTGTGCGATGCTTAGGAAATGGCATCCCTTGCTCTCGGCAAACTGCCGGAAGGCGTTGCCTCCCTGATAATCTTCGCTGAAGTGCATCGGTACAAATATAGTGATTTTTATTCGTTCCACGAATTGTTCTGCTCCACGCATATAATCTTTTCCGATACGGCTGTCCACCGGAAACATGGCTACATCTATGGCAGGTGCAGTTTGCTGCAGAGCTCTCACTTCGGCCAGAAAGTCACCTTCGGCCTTGCGTATTTCCTGCGGAGTAGATTCCTCGCTCCAGTGCCAGTTGTTTAGGTCACCGGCATGGAACAGTCGCCTGCCCTGCAGGTCTATCAGGAAGGAGATACCCACATCGGTGGAACCGAAGGCTTGGATACGGATATGTTCGTCTTCGTAGGTGTCGCCCTTATTGATGTAGGTGGCATCTTCCGCTGAGGCGCGGCGGTGCTTCAGGATGTCTTTGGAGAATATGTAGCGGATGTCGGGCCGCAGTTTTTTCCATGAAAGAACTTCGCGATTGAAGTGGTCGGGATGGAAATGCGAGCATAGTACGTAGAGTACGCCCGGCTTTTCCAAGAGATAGTCGTGCACGATACCTTTATTGAAAACCTCTTCCGAGGAATCTTTATAGTAATCGATAATGACCGTCACTCCGTCCGCTTCAATCGCGAAGCCGCTATGGTAGATGTAATCAAGTTTCATTTACGGATTGAATTATAGCGCAATATTACAAAAAACGCTACACAAACTTCCGGTTTAAGCTGTTATTTTATGCAAAAGCACGCTACATCGGTACTTCTATGAAGAGAATGTGAGAGTCTTTCAATGTTTCCAGCTCAAAACTGCCGGTTTCGTATACTCCCATTCCGTCACGACGTGAGAGTATTGTGCCGTCCACTTTGACTTCACCTTCCATTACGAAGATGTATGCACCGGAATGCGATTGGTGCATGTGGTAGTCAATCTTCTTTCCGGCTTCTATTTCACCGATAGAAAACCAGGTCTGTTGTAGCAGTCTGGCAGGAGCATCGCCGTCAGGGGATACTATTAGCGCCATTTCATTTTTGCGCAGAAGTGGACGTACGTCGAAGTCCTGGTATGCGGGTGGTGTGTTCAGCTTTTCGGGCATCACCCAGATTTGCAGGAATTCTACCGCTTCAGTGTCACTGCCGTTCATTTCGCTGTGGTAGATGCCGGTGCCGGCACTCATGGTTTGTATATCTCCCGGAGTGATGACGCGGCTGTTCTGATGACTGTCCCCATGTTTCAGTTTCCCTTTCAAGGGAATGGAGATGATTTCCATATTTTTATGAGGATGTGTGCCGAAGCCCTTTCCCGGAGCCACACGGTCGTCGTTCAGTACACGCAAGGCGCCGAAATTCATCCGGCGGGGATTGTAATACTCGTCAAAACTGAAGGTGTGGTGGCTGTCAAGCCAATCATATAGGGAATGACCTCTGCTGTCTGATTTGTCTATAACTTTTTTCATAATTTATTCCTTTTCTTAAAATGGTTTATGTACTAGTAACGCTTTGGAAAGTTATAAAGTTTTAAAACCGATGTCTAATAATTTGTAAATGAGTGGGAACTATGCTTTGACCTCATTTTCCAGTGGCTTATGGTTCATAAAATCTTTGATGTTCTGTAACGTTGTCGAAGCAATGTTTTCCAGTGCCTCGCGTGTGAAAAAGGCCTGGTGCGAAGTGACGATGACATTATTGAAGGACAGTAGCCGCGCCAGGGTATCGTCATCGATGATTTTGTCCGATTGGTCTTCATAGAAATATTCGCTTTCCTCTTCGTACACATCCAGGCCGGCAGAGCCGATTTTCTTGTTTTTCAGTCCTTCAATCAGGGCGTTGGTATGGATGAGTTGTCCACGTCCGGTATTGATAATCATTACTCCGTCCTTCATTTTACTGATGGAATAGTCGTTGATGAGATATTTGGTCTGTTCAGTCAGCGGGCAGTGCAGGGAGATGATATCCGAATTGTGATATAGCTCATCCAGGCTGGTATATACCACTTGGTGTTCACGGGCAAAATTATAGTCGGGATAGAGGTCGTAGGCAAGGATATTCATGCCGAATCCGCGCAGGATACATATCAGTTTTTTGGCAATTTTTCCCGTACCGATGATGCCTGCTGTCTTTCCGTACATGTCGAAGCCCAGAAGTCCGTGCAGCGAGAAGTTTCCGTCCCGTGTCCGCCAGGTGGCGCGTGGGATTTTACGGTTGAGGGATAACATTAGGGCAACGGTATACTCTGCCACGGCATAAGGGGAATAGGCGGGGACGCGCACTACGTTAATGCCACAGTCGGCAGCCGCTTTCAAATCTACATTGTTGTAGCCGGCGCAGCGCAACGCCAATAATTTCACACCATTGTCCGCCATCAGACGGATAACTTCGGCATCGGCCGTGTCGTTCACGAAGATACAGACTGCATCTACGCCTTGGGTTAAAATAACGTTGTGCTTGTTGAGATGCCCTTTATAGTAGCGGAGCTCAAAACCATATTCCTTGTTTTTTTCGTTGAAAGACGCTTCATCATAAGGTTTGCTGCCAAAAAATGCGATAGTGTATGCCATGGGATTTGTTGTTTTTTAAAATGTTACATAATTATAGGGAGATAACAAGTGGAAAGTTGATATGGTTCAGTGGCCGGAAGGATTCATAAAATGATAATTATTTCTATTTGTTTCATCAGAAACTATTTGGTATTTCAATTAAAGTTCTATATTAGGATAACTTTATGCACAAAATTCTTTTTCATGTGCAATATTATTGTACCTTTGCGCCCGAAAACAATTAAAAAAGATTTAGATGAGAAAATTTTCGTTGATTAGCATTGCGATGCTAATCGTTTCAATTCCAACTTTTGCGGGTGGTATCCTGACAAATACAAATCAGCATGTATCTTTTCTTAGAATGTTAGCGCGTGGTGCTTCCATTGATATTGACGGTGTCTATTCTAATCCGGCCGGTTTGGCCTTCTTGCCGGAAGATGGTCTCTATTTGTCTTTGAATGGACAAAGTGCTTATCAGACCCGTAACATAAAGGCGACATTTCCCTTGTTTATTGAAGATGGGAATACACGTTATTATAAAGGAAAAGCTTCTGCTCCTTTCATTCCTAGTTTTCAAGGTGCATATAAAAAAGGAGACTGGACTATTTCCGGTAGCTTTGCTGTTGTAGGTGGTGGTGGTAAGGCATCGTTTGATGATGGTTTGGGTATGTTCGATTCAATGGTGATGGGACAAGTCCATACTATTTCGGGTGGTCAAATCACTCCCAATATGTATTCTATCAATAGTGCAATGGATGGAAGCCAGTTTATTTATGGTGTGCAATTGGGGTTGTCGTATCAAGTTAATGATTGGTTAGGTGTGTTTGCCGGTGGACGTATGAATTATTTTACCGGTGGGTATGAAGGATTTCTGACTGCAACAGCACACAGTAATATTCCTACTTATGGTGGCATGGAATTGGTTGGTATCGATTTAGACTGCGACCAGACCGGCTGGGGATTGACCCCTATCTTGGGAGCTGATGTGAAGTTGGGCAAATGGAATATTGGGTTGAAGTACGAGTTTATGACAAGTCTTAATCTCGAAAATAAAACCAAAAAAGCTGAAGTGCGTGCAATGGGAACTGCTATGGGAGATGAAGGGAATCCTTTGGCTGACTATAAGGATGGTGTGAATACTCCGAGTGATATCCCTGCATTATTGACTGCAGCTGTTGGTTATGAATTCCTTCCTACGCTTCGTGCAACGCTGGAATATCACCATTTTTTTGATAAAGCGGCAGGGATGGCCAATGATAAGCAGAAAGCGTTGAAGCATGGCACACATGAAATTTTGATTGGTGCAGAATGGGATATAGCTAAACAGCTGACCATCAGTGGTGGTTATCAGCGTACAGATTATGGCTTGGCTGATGATTTTCAGAGTGATATAAGTTTTTCATGTGATTCTTATTCACTGGGGTTTGGTGCTGCCATCAAAATGACAAAGCATTTGACTATGAATATAGCCTATTTTTGGACAAACTATGATGATTATACAAAGAAGATAAGTGAAACCACCAAGAATGTTTATAGCCGTACTAATAAAGTGTTTGGTCTTGGTGTTGACTATAAGTTCTGATTTCACAATCCTACCTTTATATATTAAGAAGCCGTCTCAAATATCGATTTGAGGCGGCTTCTTTCTTATTTTATATTGGATTAGAAAGAATACTGTACAAGCAGGTTCATACGGTTGGCATGGTTGGTGGAATTGTCGAAGTTGGTGCGCCAGCCACGCAGATATTCAGCGCCTACCTGCATGTTCGGGGTTACGTTCCAGAATACGTTGGCTACGAAATATTGCCCGTAGCGGTAGGTACTTGGCAGGTCGTTGGGATAACCGTCTTCAGAATAAAGGCGGGACATGCTGTAAGTACTTGAGAGGAATATCTTCGGAGATATGTTATATTGCAGACCTGCATACCAGCCCAGCATGGGCAATGCCTGCATTTTGCCTTCCTTTTCGGGATTGGGGACAATATCGACGTTCAGATTACTGATATCGTTCAGGTATTGCCCGATACCTTTTCCATAGTTGACTTGCCCGAATGCCTGCCATTTTTTACCGAGGTTGAAGGTCGTTGAGGCTTGTACACCGTATCCGGTGACGCTGGAAGCCTTGTCCCTTTCCGTGCTGGTATATGTCATGCTGCGGATGATACCTCCTACACGCAGATGACTGCTGCTGTTCCAGCTGTATTGTGCCGAAGCCGTGAAGTCCGGCATGCGTTGCTGGGCAATTTCGAATTGGCTGCTTGTTGTGCCGTCAACGGCAGGCGCCTCGATGGAAGCTTGGAAACGAAAGTCTTTCAGCCCTTTATAAGTATATGACAATTGTGTAGCGCGGTAGAACGTGGCACCGTTGGGCCCCTGGAAGTCAATGGTGGAGGGGAGGGCGCCTAAGTCCATGAAACCGCCGTAAGTATATCCCACCGTTATATTTCGGAATGACATATAAGCATTCCGTAGCTGGAATGTTTTGTCTCCTCCTCGGAAATTTCCGGCTGTATAGACTGTGAAGTCACCCAATAGCCGGGTGTGTCCGACCAATTTCAGAAAGATAGTAGCCGTACTGGCATCCATCTGAAATTGATTTTTGATTTTACTACTGCTTGGAATGTTGGCAGGAACAAAGTCAATATCATCCACAATACCTCCAAAATCATACTCGCCGGTGGCACGGACATACCCTCCGATACCCAGGGCGAATTTGCCTTGTTTGTCCATCAATAAGAAGCGGGGAGCTTTCGGGTCATGGATGTAAGGCAATTGTGACTCATTCATGATGCGGATAATCTCGTCGCCCGCTTTGTCGATAGTAACTATGACAATGCCGTTGGGGGCTTCGTCATCGATAATCTCTTTTTTTTGTGCATGGATAGTGGACAAGGGAAGTCCGGCTACGCACAACAGAAACATTGCTTTTAAGATTGTTTTCATTTAAGTTAGGTTTTGATGAATGTGCTTTCAACAACTTAAATGAAAAAAGGTTTTGTAGTCTTGGAGGAGGAAAGGAGGTTATTCCGTCAGTATTCTTGCCTTGAATGAAGATCGTATGCAAAATTACCCTTACCCAAATGTCCGGAATAACCTCCTGAGAATGTGTGTTAAGTGACTTATTTTTTCATGACGGCATTCCACAGCGCTTTGCGTAGGGTTCCCATGGTGTCATCGCCTTCATAATCCCAGAACATCATGCCTTTCATGCCATTTTTTAATATCCATTCACCTTTTGCGGCAATACTGCGGGGATTGTCGTAACCACAGTAGAAACTGCCGTTTTTGGTGACATAGGGGACATTGCCTTCTGTATCCCAATTTTCGATGACATAGCCGTCATCCTTACTCAGGTTGAGAATATCCCGATAATTGATGCTGCCGCCGGCATTGAAATCGGCTCTTCCGTAGAACGGAATTCCCAACACTAATTTGTCGGCAGATACCCCTGCATTCAGGTATTCGTCTACGGAACGCTGGCAGTCCCAGTAATTACTTGGCTTGTTCAATGCTGATTGATGCTGGGGGGCACCAACCAGATCATAGGCCATGATATTGACGAAATCTACATACGGGTCTACGGCCTTTACATCAATATATTTATAGCCTTCGCCTTGGGGACGCTTGTCCATGCAATAACCTGCATAGGTCAATAGGGTGGACTGCCCCAACGCTGCACGCAGGTCTTTCATCAATAGGGTGAAGTTTTCCACATCTACCAACTCGTCATAGGCATTGCTGCCGAAGGTCATACCGGGAAATTCCCAGTCAATGTCAATACCGTCTATGCCCTCACTCGAAACAAAGGCTTTGCAGTCTTGTGCGAATTGCTTGCGCATTTCCGGACTCTTCGCCAGGGCGGAGAAACCTCCGTCCTGGGAATTGTCAGTATTGGAAACGCTATTGGTAAAAGAGAGTAATATCTTCACATGTGGATACTGGCTCTTTATTTTCTTTACCTTATCAAAACGGGATTTATCACCTTGCAGGCCAAACTTTTCATAAATTCCGTTTTTAACATATAATTCTGCAAAAGCGTAGTTTATGTGGGTCAGGTATTTGGCATCGGGTATGGATGTGCCATAATAAGTGACGTAGCCCAATGCAACCCGGCCTGCAACCTGCTCGGCCATTTCGGTCTCGTTGTCTTCATTTCCCGGAGCTGGCAGTCCGGGCATGTAGTCGTCATTGTGACATGCAGCTACTAGAAAGACAGTAGCTATTATAAATAGCAGTTTCCTTTTCATAGAGAGTGCATATTATTCAGAATCGGTTTCTGCTTCAGTCTTGAAATAAGCATACCAGCCGCTGTCGTCCCAATCCACACCACCGCTATACTTGCCGGGATGATAGATTGTGATATAGTTCTCATCCAGTGTCAGCAGCCAGAATTTGTTGCTGCCTACGCTTTGTCCGTTGTCGTCATAATTCCCTCCGATGGTGGGGATGCTCGTTATCAGTTCACCCAGTACTCCGTCTTCCGGTTTTTCGTGTGTGAAGGAGAAAGTACCTTCTGCCTTCAGGTTTCCGCTGGCATCATAGGTTTTCATCTTGTTTCCGTCGAATTCGAATACCATGGACTGGTCTCCCGCTTCGGCGGCAGTGACATTGGCCCACCAGGCAAAATTTGATTCGGGAGTATAGCCTGCACTGGTATATTTCCAGCCTCCATGAGCCCCCATATTGCAGACGGAACCCCAGCTGACTTCACGGAATTTCCAGGTCTTCTTGGCAGATTTGTCACTCTTGTCGGTTGCACCGGTGAAGTAAGTGGACCAATCGTCGAATACATTGGTCACAGTCACTACAACCGGATCTGTCTTGATAATCTGATTGGCGGAAATGCCCATATAGTAGATGGAATAGTCCGCATTGGACTCCATGATGACCGTAGCGTTGTCCGTGACCAGAGTCTTACTTTGTTTACTTCCTTCGCCCCCCCATTCTATGTGCCATGAACCGCCAATGTCCGGGCGGGAGTTTTTCAAGGCGATATACTGGTCGCCTTCCACTACTCCGTCTTGGTTGGGGAAGGGTTGGGTAATGGATATGGCGGCTTGTAATGCCTCCTTGGTTATGGGTGTACCGGCATCAGTCACATATTTGTCTCGCAAGTCTTCGTCTTCGATAGGATCGCATGCAGTAACGATGAAGGCTGAAGCAAGCATTGCTATCAATATTTTTGTTACTTTCATATTGTCTTTATTTATAGGTTAATACTCTTACATATTGTTCCAATCCGAGAACTGGGCAGATGCATCCCAGCCTGGATTCTGCTCAAGGACTCCATTGGAGATGTCGATTTCGTCTTGCGGAATGGGCCAGTAGCCTTGGGTTGCCTGTAAGCGTTTCTTATAGTCGAATTTTACCATCGGTACCACCGTAGCGGCATTTATTATATTGAACCCGGTCTGTTTGTTGAGTATGTCACCGGCTTCCTCAAGCGAAGGACCCGACCAGCGAAGGATATCCCACCAGCGGATGGACTCGAATGCAAGTTCCCAGCGGCGTTCCTGCTTGATGGCTTCCAGGGAGTAGGCCACCGGAGCCAAGTGGGAGCGGGCACGTACCTTGTTCAGACCCGTAGCGTCTTGCTTCAGCTCGGACTGCATGAGCAGAACGTCGGCAAAACGGATATGAATCAAGTCGGCTATTTGGAGTAGCTGTTGGGATGTCTGCGAAGATATTCCGGGGAACATCTGCTTGCCGAAAGGTTCGATTTTGCCTTCATTGTAGGAATTGATATTGATGTATTTTTTCTGGAAATAGCCGGTTTGTTCATAGTAACGATAGGATACGGTATATTCCGGTTCACCCTCGTCCATGGTGCAGTCCATCAGTACATTGCCGGCAACATTCGGATCAAGTGCTTTGTACGACCATATGGAACCGGTCAGACGGGGATCCTCCTTGTAACCGTCCGTATAGGTCTGCTTGGCGGCCCAGTCTTTCCATTCGTTGACCATAGCCGGAGATACAGGGCCAGCTCCCCAACCGGTGCCGAAGGGATAACTGTCTTTGTTGGAATAGTTGTCGGCAGACGGTGAATAGAATTGCGCGCATGTGTTGGAGAACCAGGTATAGGTCCAGTCGGATTTCAGGTTATGCTTGTTGGCGAATAAAGTTTCGTCGGAACTGTTTCCTTCCCATTTCAGGTTATGGTTGATAACGTATTGGTAACGGAACCCTTCGGTATTGTCTTCGGTAGCATCGTTGGTGTAGGCCCAGATGTTGCGTTGGTCGGACACCAGTTTATGACCGGAGTTGTTTACACAGTCATCTATCCAAGAGATGACTTCCTCTTTGGTAGTTCCGTTGGGGAGCTCGTTTTTTTCGTAGCGTCCGGTATAGAAAAGGAATACACGTGCCATCATGGCTTCGGCGGCATATTTTGTAGCGTGTCCGGTCATGTCTGAGCCTTTCGGATAAATCTTTGCGGGCATCATTTCGATAGCATTTTTCAAGTCTGCTGCAATCTGGGCGTAGATTTCGTCTACGGATGCACGCGGCAGGTTGGTACTTTCCAGTGTGGTGCGTAAAGGAACTCCGCCAAAGACTTGTGCCAGCTCATAATAAGCCATGGCACGCAGGAAGTAGGACTCACCGAAAAGTCGGTTACGTTCGCTCTCGCTGGACCATGATTTCACATTCTCCATTGTGTTGATGGCATTGTTGGCACGGTTGATAAGGGTGTAGCAACGGTCCCAGATACCGGCAAATGTATTCAGATTGCCACTGTACATAAGGAAGTTGGTGGCACAGTTGTTGGAGTAGGAGAGGTTGCCTCCCAGACAGTCGTCACCTGCCAACTGGGCAATGTAATACTGGGAAGAGGTTTCAGGACTTTCAAACAACAGATGGGCGTATATGGCCGTCACCATCTCTTGGGCATCCTTTTCTGTCTCCGGGAAGTTGGCGGTTGTCTTTTCGGTCAAAAGTTCCGAATCGAGGAAGTTTTCGCATCCTGAAAGAAGAATCAGTATTGCTGATGCTATGAATAATATCTTTTTCATAATTTCTTCGGTTAATTAGAATTTTACATTTAAGCCTATCATATAGGTACGTGCACTGGGGTAGTAGCCCAGGTCGATGCCTGATGCCCAACCATAATCGTCGCCACCGTAACCGATTTCCGGGTCCATACCGGAATAGCCGGTGAAGGTAAAGAGGTTCTGTGCGGTCAGATACAGGCGCAGCTGTTGTACCGGTAACTTCTTGAATGCTTTCTTGAAGTCGAATCCCACAGTGATGTTCTTTATCTTGAGATAGTCTCCATCTTCGATGTAAATGTCTGATACTCTGTTCCAGTTGGAGCTGGAAGCGCTGGACAGTCTCGGGAACTTGTTGGACGTACCTTCGCCGTGCCAGCGTTGGAATATCTCTGCTGTATAGTTATTCAAGGGTGAGGAGGAGAAGTCACGATAACACTTCAGAATCTGCTGGCCGAATGCGCCGTAAGTAGTGATTGAGAAGTCAATGGCCTTCCAGCTGGCATTCAGGGAAAGTCCCATTGTCAGGTCGGGATTCGGGTTACCTATCATAGTACGGTCATTGGCATCGAGCGTACCGCTATTGTCGGTGTCTGCCCAGATTACGTCACCCGGCTGTGTCTTGTCGCCGTTCAGTTTCGGACCTTTGTAGTTGTCTATCTGTTCCTGGTTCTGGAATATGCCGTTACTCTTGTAGCCGTAGAAGTAGCCGATGGGTTTGCCTACTTCAGCACGGAAGCACTCTTCGGCTCCTTCCCACAGAACGCTGCCGCTACCGTGGATGATTCCGTCTTTGTTGGCAATCTTGGTCACTTCATTCTTGTTGTGAGCAAGGGTCAGGTTGGCTCCATATTGGAAATCCTTTCCGATGTTGTCGTTCCAGTGGAGTCCTACTTCAATACCCGTGTTTTTTACATTACCGCCATTGACGGACACTGCATTGGCACCGAAGGAAGAGAGTACCGGAGCCGTAACCAGCCAGTCTCTGGTATTTTTGTTATACCAGTCGAATTCAAAGCCCAGGCGGTTGTTCAAGAAGCGTGCATCGATACCGAAATTCAACTGCTCCTGTGTTTCCCAGGTAAGGTCCGGGTTGGTCAGTCGGTAGGCGTATGAACCGGTACTGATGAGGTCCATGGAGTCACCGAAAGGATAACCGCCATATCCATTGTTGGAAGTTATCAGTGAAAGATATTGGAAAGTGGATACATTACAGTTACCGTTTTGCCCCCAGGAAGCGCGCAGCTTTAAGAAGTCCAGCCATTTGATTCCTGACATGAAGGACTCGTTGCTGATAACCCATCCGGCAGATACTGAAGGGAAGTATCCCCAGCGGTGTCCGCGGGCAAAAGTGGAGGAACCGTCCGCACGCATGATGACAGAAGCCATGTATTTCTCCTGGTAGTTGTAGTTGACGCGTCCGAAGAAGGAAGCGATGGAACCTTCCCCGTTAGGCTTGCCAGTCAAGGAGGACACACTGTTGGCGGTCAATGGAACATTGGACAAATAAGCGTGCTTGAAGTCATAGAAGTTTGAGCCTATGGCTGAACCGCTCATTTCTTCTCCCATACCCCATTTTTCCATACTCTGACCTACCAGGATGTCGATGTTGTGGTCATCGATATTGAAGATGTAGTTGGCTGTATTGTCCCATGACCAACGGTTATACATAGACATGGATTGGGTAACCTTGTCTTCTGCGTTGTTGAGTGACGCACTCAGATAATCGAATCTCGGCAAATAGGAACGATAACTGGAGGCTCCCATGATGTAGCCGAACTGGCTCTTGATACGCAGGTTCTTGATGGGTTGCAGTTCTGCATAGAAGCTGCTCTGCATGTAATGGGACTTGCTTAGGTTCTGGTTCATATAGTAGTCCAGATAAGCTATCGGGTTTTTATTGGCTCCGTTGGAGATATCCCATTTGTAGTTATCCTTTTCCTGGTCTGCATAGAGGTAGTAGCCCCCGTCTGAATTGTAAGGGTGCATCAACGGGCTCATGATGAGCATATTGTGCACTCCGTTCCAATAAATGCCGCCGGTTCCGAATGAACCTTGCGTTTGCGAATATTTGTAGTTGATGGTTTCGCCTACTTTCAGGAAGTCAAGATTGCCTTTTTTCATGACTACGTGGTCCGAGTTGACGCGGAAGTTGTAGCGGTTCATTTCAGGAAATTCGCCGGGAACTCCCATGGTGGCTTCTTGGTTGGTGTATGAAATACCTATGGCATATCTGGAACGGTCTGTTCCTCCGGTGATGTTGACTGCGTGGTTCTGTACCAATGCATCTTCATTCAGCACTTCCTTCAGCCAGTTTGTCCCTTTCCATGTTCCGTTCTGTATGGCCTGCAAATCCCTTTCCGGAATATAGGTCGCCCAGTTGTACGGACTCAATCCGTCCATTACACGGCCTTCATCCTGCATCATCATGTACTCTTGGGCATTGAGGATAGTAGGGATTTTGTAGAGGTTCTGCACGCCGACATAGCCGTCGTAACTGACTTCGGCAACACCGGTTTTACCTCGTTTGGTGGTAATCAGGATAACGCCGTTGGCAGCACGCGCACCATAGATGGCGGCGGAAGCGGCATCCTTCAAGACGTCCAAAGATTCAATGTCACTCGGGTTCAGCCCGTCGATGCTACCGTTGGCAACTCCATCTACCACATAAAGCGGGGAGAAGGTTCCGGTAGTACCGATACCGCGGATATTCACCTTAAAGCCCGAACCCAGGAAGCCGTTGTTTTGCGTGATGTTGACACCCGGTGACTGGCTCTGCAAAGCGCCCAGGGCATCCACAGTGTTCAGCTTGGCTATGTCTTCTCCTTTCACTTGTACAGTGGCGCCGGTGACAAGTTTCTTTTTCTGTACACCGTAACCGACAACAACTACTTCATCCAGTAGTTCGGAATCTTCTGTAAGGGTGATTTTCATGTTGGCATCTGCTTTGGCTTCCTGCGTCTTATAGCCGATGTAGGAAATGACCAGGGTGGCACCTCTTTTTACGTTTAGCGAGAATTTACCGTATAAGTCGGTAGTAACTCCATTGGTAGTACCTTTTTCCAAGATACTTGCTCCGATGATAGGCTCTCCATTCTGGTCGACAACAATACCGCGGGCTGTTTGTGCCTGCATCTGTTCTGTCACTCCGAATGAATTTTCCGAGTAGGTCTCTATTGCCATGATTTTGCTGCTTCCTATAAATAGGGAGGCGATGGCAATTGCTGTGAGGATTTTGTTGTTCGATGTTCCTCGTTTACGATTTTCATTCATAATAGATGTTTTTTGTTTAAGCTAATGGATCTCAAAATAAATAGGTTGAATAGAAGATGACACTAATAGTGTCTTGGGGCTTTCGGGTAAATCATAGGCATTCATTGTTTTTCTAAGGTTACTATATATAATATGGTATATTCTTGGTTAATATCAATGTGTTTTCCAGAGCTTCCGGATTGTTGTTATCAAATATAACCCTAATTTTAATTATTTAAAATATAGAATCTTAAGTATTAAAATATGTTGTCTATTATTTTATATGCTTAAGGAATTTGCGTGAATGAAATCTTGTTTGAGGATGAATTCGGTTGCATGCTTTTGAATTTGTACTATAATTTATTAATATGTTGATTTATATGCTTTTAGTTTTTATATTTTAAAGTTGTTGTAAATAATATTCTTTGTTTGGGATGTTCTATTTAAGTCTCGTTAACTAAATATGCACAGTTTGCAATTACTTCGAATAAAAAAAGGACTTTCGTTTTGCTTGAGTTTTAGTTAAAATATATGTTGTTTGTTCATTTGCAACACTTGTTGTATCT
>ENA-ORKW01000534-ORKW01000534.1-human-gut-metagenome-genome-assembly--contig:-NODE-534-length-13428-cov-3.96657_pt1 | contig 13428 bp, 10 predicted proteins | sample MGYA00243062_ERZ508813 | MGnify/ENA primary metagenome ERZ508813 (study PRJEB26277, sample SAMN04329846) | human gut metagenome | biome: human-associated habitat | host: Homo sapiens | place: USA...
CACCTCCGGTACGGTCTGCGCACCTTCCTCGGCCGCAAAATAGGCTTTCTGATCGAAGCCGAACATGCCGGCGATCAGGTTGGCAGGGAAGCGGCGGATCGTCACGTTATACTGCCGGGTCGCATCGTTGAAGCGTGTGCGGGCCACGGCGATCCGGTTTTCCGTTCCTTCCAGTTGGGCTTGCAGCTCCAGGAAATTCTGGTTGGCCTTCAGGTCGGGATATTGCTCCGCAACGGCGATCAGGCGCCCCAGAGCCGATCCCACCTTCTGCTGCGCCTGCTGGAACTCGGCCCGCTTCTCGGGCGTCAGGTCCGCTGCATCCAGTTTGAACGACATGGCCTGGGCACGGGCCTCGACCACCTCGGTAAAAGTGGACTGCTCGTGCGCAGCATAGCCCTTGACGGTATTGACCAGATTGGGAATCAGGTCGGAACGACGCTGGTACTGCGCCTCGACATCGGCCCAAGTCGTATTGACGGTCTCTTCGGCCGTGACCATTCTGTTATAGGCCGAACAGGAGCCGCTGATGAACAGCACCACAAGTACGACCACTACGATCCAGATAACTTTTTTCATTTTTTCTATCGTTTTTTAGTGAATTTCCAAATTTACCAACGGGAACCGGCACCGCCGCCACCGAAGCTGCCGCCGCCGAAACCTCCACCGAAGCCGCCGCCCGAACCGTGTCCGCCGCCGAAACCTCCGATCCACATACCCCCGCCCCCGCGATGGTTGTTGTTATCGCTGCGTGCACTTCGGGACTGCCGCTTCACGACGAAACCGCATTTGCCGCAACGGTAAGTGTCTTCGAACAGGTTGTAATGGTCCGTCTGCCCGACGAGATTCCGCGATTGCAACACCAATGCGAAAGCACGACACCGGGGACAACGCCTGGAATGGTAGAATCCGACCAGCATGATGCCCAGCGGCACGAGGACGACCAGAAAGACGATCAGGAAAACCGCCCACACCGGCAAATCGTCCGCAGCCCGGAAATCGTCGTTGCCGCCCGAATCGAGCTCGCTGCCCTCGAGCACCGATGCCACGGCACGCAACCCCGCCACCATACCGGCGCTGTAATCTCCCTCCCGGAAATACGGCAGCATGTAACGCATCTGGATCCGCTTGCAAAGTGCATCGGGCAAGACGCCTTCCAGTCCCGGTCCGGTCACGAACCGCACTTCCCGGCGATCGACGACCAAGAGAATGCCCAGTCCGTTGTCCGAATCGGCGCGGCCGACACCCCATTGGGAAAAAAGCGTATGGGCGAAGGAGAAAAGATCATCTCCGCGAATATCCTCCAGAGCGACCACGGCGACCTGGGCCAGCGCCCGATGCCTGAGCGAATAGCAAAGCGAGTCTATCTCGGCGACTGCCGAAGGGGAAAGAACCCCGTCGGGATTCGACGTGAACCGATAACGGTTGCCGACCTGCACGTTGGGAATCTCCTCCACACCGTACGGCCGGGCAGCCGAACCCAGAAGCGGGAACAGCATTCCGAAGCAAAATATCGTCAGAATTATTTTTTTCATCGTCCTACTAAACCTACCTAATGCAACTTATATTATATGCGCATTTCCGAAACCGGGAAGCCGTTGCCGCTTCGCAAAACGGCCTCCCCGTCGCCGGCAAATGTACGAAAAAATCCGGCCTATCTACATCGGCCGTGTCAAAATCCGGAAGCTCCAGCCCGGCATCCGCTCATCGACATGCGAGCAGAGCTGTACGCGTTCGCCCGTCAGGGCGTCCGCATAGCCTCCGGCGTAGATTCCCGTATCGAAATCGGCATGGACTTCATAAGGCGACACGTTCAACAGGGCGACTACCCGATTTTCCGGAGTTTCCCTCACGAAAGTCAGCAGGCAATCCTCGGCATTGTTGCGGATTTCGACGAAGGAGCCGCCCCGCTCCCCGGAAGCGAGAGCCGGAGCATCGTGCCGCAAAGCGATCAGCCGCCGGTAGAACTCCGTCGTTTCGTTCGGCTCGCAAGCAGGCAGCGGGTCCCGGTCGAAAAAGGCGAAAGAGTGGTCGTAACCGAACTCCTGCCCCGTGTAAACCAACGGCAGCGACTGCGGCAGCAGAAACGTCAGGGCCGTCATGACCCGCACGGCAGGCCCCAGGCGGACGAATTCGCTACCGCTCCAGGAGTTCTCGTCGTGATTCGAAGTGAACATCAGCCGCAAAGCCCAAGCCGGGACGTGCTTCCGATCGGCATAAAGATACTCCCGAATACGATCGACCCGGCACTTCTGCTGCGCCACGTCGTTCATCAGGTGATAAAGCCGCCAGGCATACGACGCGTCGAAAGCCCGGTCGAACAGGTAATCTTCCTCGGCTTCGGCCAGCAGGAACAGGTCGGGTTTCACCGCCCGCAACCGCCGTGCCGCCTCCTGCCAAAATTCGATGGGAACCAGCATCGCCATATCGCAGCGAAAACCGTCCACCCCGTGTTCCGCAAGCCAAAAACGCATGGCGTCGATCTGTCCCTGCCAGACGGCCCGATTGGTGTAATCAAGCTTGGCCGTGTCATCCCACCCGTTAGGAACGACGGGCCGGCCCGAAGCGTCCCGCTCGTACCAGTCGGCCGGACATTCCGCGAGCCAGCGGGCATCGCGCGAAGTATGGTTGGCCACCCAATCGATCAAGACCTTCATTCCCAGGGCGTGAGCCCTCCGAACAAAAGCGTCGAAATCGGCCAGCGTCCCCAGTTCGGGATCGACGGCCCGGTAATCCCGAATCGAATAATAGGAGCCCAGCGATCCCTTGCGACCGACCTCCCCGATGGGATAATGAGGCATCAGCCAAACGGCATCGATGCCCAAATCCCGCAAAAAACCGAGCCGCTCCGCAGCGGCGGCAAGCGTTCCTTCGGGCGTCGCCTGCCGCAGATTCATCTCGTACAACACGGCATTCCGGCTCCACACAGCATTCATCATATAATCAATCGTCTCTTTTAGCGTTATAAAATACAGTAATCGCAAATATAGCAAACAAAAACCTTCCCATTCATATATTTTTTCTACCTTTGCATACCAAAATTACACGTGTACTACAAAACTATTTCGAAATGAAACGAATAAAGGCCTTCGCCCTCCTGCTCGGGGTCGTCGTTCTTGCGTCATGCGCCTCCCAGAAGCGCGTGATCTACCTGCAAGACACTCAAGCCGACGAGCAGGTCAAAATCGCCCAGGATTATCAAATACGCATCAAGCCGCTGGACCGTCTGACCGTCGTGGTCAACAGCCGGGACCCGGAACTGGCTGCGCCGTTCAATACATCGACCTCTCTCAACTCCCTGACCGGAACCCCTCTTTCGACCTATTCGTCGAACAGTGCGTCGTTACAGATCAGGACCGTCGATGAAAACGGCGACCTCGATATGCCGATCATCGGCCCCATTCAATGCAAGGGCAAGACCCGTAGTGAACTGGCCCAGGAAATCGCGGACAAAATCCGGGAAGGCGGATACATCAGCGACCCGACGGTCAATATACAGTTCGCCGACATGAAAATCTCGGTCATCGGAGAGGTCGCCCGTCCCGGACAGTACGACATCACCAACGACCGCATCTCCCTGTTGGACGCCCTGTCGCTGGCAGGTGATCTGACCATCTACGGCGAGCGCGCCGACGTCAAGGTAATCCGGGAGGAAAACGGCGTCCGCACCACGGCATCTCTCGATCTGACTTCGCAGGACATTTACGATTCGCCCTATTTCTATCTCCAGCAGAACGACGTAATTTACGTGAAGCCGAACAAGTACCGGGCCCAGGCCGGCGAAATCAGCCAGAACCGCAGTTTCTATATCTCGCTGATCAGTACCGCCGTGTCCGTAGCGACTCTGATCGTCACACTCACCCGTTAATTTTCACAACAAGGCATGACACCTAACAATATCAACCCGAACTCCGCGAACAGCGATACAAAGCAGGAGGAACACATTACTTTCTTGGTGCACGATCTGATCCAGACGGTAATCGCCAACTGGTACTGGTTCGTCATCTCGGTATTCGTTTGCGTCGGATGCGGTTACATCTACATTTTACGCACCCCGAAAATATACAGCCGCACGGCCAACATCCTCGTGAAAGACAGCCGCAAGGGAGGGGATACCGACCTGGCGACCCTGAGCGACCTGGCGGGCCTGTCACAGCGCCGCAATGTGGACAACGAAATTTATATTCTCCAATCGCGCCGCCTGATGACGGAAGTGGTCAAACAGCTGGGTTTGACCGTTCAATACGAAACGAAGGACGGATTACGTCCCCAGGATCTCTACGGGCAAAGTCCGATCGCAGTGGAGTTCATCAACGATAACGACCGGCAGGGATTCCGGTTCGAAGTTTCGCTGCGCCCCGACAGCATCGTAAAACTCAACTACTTCGAAATATTCGGTCCCGACAAACAGAAATTCAAGCAGGAAATTTCGGCCGTATTCGGCGATACGATCTCCACGCCTGTCGGCCAAATGATTATCCGGCCGACTCTCTATATGTCCCCCGATTACTACGAAAAGGCTCCGATCCGGGTCACCAAAGGCAACTTGGGCGTAGTAACGCAGTTCTACCAGCATGAAGTCAAAAGTTTCGTAGCCAACAAACAGGCCTCGATCATCACCATTTCTATGAAAAGTTCCGTTCCCAAAAAAGCGGAAGATGTCATCAATACGCTGATCGCGGTTTACGAAAAAGATGCGATCGACGACAAACGGGGGATCGCAGAAAGCACGGGACAATTCATCGACAATCGGTTGGAGATCATCTCCGAAGAACTGAGCGAAGTGGACCGCAACATCGAAAAATTCAAAAAAGACAACAAAATATACGATATCGTATCGGAAGCCGAGCAGACGATTACCGAAAGCGCCCAATATAAAACCGACGGCCTCTCGCTGGAAAACCAGATCCGAATGACGGAATTCCTCAAAGAATACCTGCTGGACCCGACCAAAACCAATGAACTGATTCCCGGAACGCTCTCGATCAACAGCCCCGCGATCAACTCCCAGATAGAGGGCTACAATACCGAGTTGCAACGCTATATGAAGCTCAACTCCGAGAGTTCGGAGAACAACCCGATCATTCAGAATCTCGGCAACGGACTGGCTTCCACACGCCGGTCGATCATCGCGACGCTCGATTCCTATATCTCCACGTTGCAGATCCAACTGGCCGCTTTACGAAAGGAAGAGGCGCTGACCAATCAACGAATATCCTCGGTACCGACGCAGGAAAAACAGATTCTGGACATCGTCCGTCAGCAGAAAATCAAGGAGGAACTTTACCTCTACCTGCTCAACAAACGCGAGGAGAACGCCATCACCATGGTCATCACGGAAAGCAACTCGCGCACGATCGACAGTGCATACGGTTCCCCGCGCCCCGTGTCGCCCAATACCGTGCTGATTGCGGGAATCGCCTTCCTGTTCGGACTGGGCATCCCCTTCCTGATCATCTACCTGATCCAGATACTCGACACCACGATCCGGGGGAGGAAGGACATCGAGGACAACCTTTCGGCTCCGTTCCTGGGGGATATTCCGCAATATTCGGGAGAAAAGCAACAGGGCAGCTTCGTCGTACGCGAAAACGGCCGCGATCCGGTGTCGGAAGCTTTCCGCATGATCCGCTCGAACATGAACTTCATGAACCTGGGCAAGGGCGAGATAAAAGTCATTATGGTCACCTCGTCGAATCCCCACGCCGGAAAGACGTTCGTTTCGACCAACCTGGCCATGACGTTCGCCACGACGGGCAAGAAGGTCGTCATCATGGATCTGGACCTGCGGCGCCGCACCTTCTCCAAACAGATGGGGCACGGCGGAGATACCAACGGGGTTTCGAGCTACCTGTCCGGAAGCACGGAGCTTCAGGCAATCATCCGCAAATCCAAACTGTCGGAAAAACTCGACATCATCTACGCCGGCATCCAGCCGCCCAACCCGAGCGAAATGCTGTTGAGCCAGCGGATGGAAGAGTTGATCGCGGAACTGAAACTCCACTACGACTACATAATTATCGACAGCACCCCGGCGATGGCCGTAGCGGACGCCATCATCACCGACCGCCTGGCAGACCTCAGCATTTACGTAGTACGGGAAGGCCTGCTCGACCGTCGTCAGTTGCCGGATATCGAACGGCTGTACCGCGAAAAGAAATTCCATAACATGGCCATCATCCTCAACGGAGCCAGCTCGACAAAACGTCACGGGTACGGTTATGGCTACGGCTATGGTTACGGGTACGGCCTCGACGAAGAGGAAACCACGACAAAGAAGGGTTTCTGGGGCAAATTATGCGAATGGACACGTAATAAATTTCAAAAGAAATAACCGATATGGCCGTTAAAGGAGCAATCATAGCGATCGATTTCGACGGAACCGTCGTGACACACGCCTATCCGCATATGGGGATGGACGCAGGTGCGGTTCCCGTACTCAAGGAGCTCGTGGCGAACGACTGCAAACTCATCCTGTACACCATGCGCAGCGGACAACTACTCGAAAAAGCCGTCCAATGGTTCAAGGAACAGAAAATTCCGCTGTACGCCATCAATGAGAATCCCGGACAGAAGTCCTGGACTTCGTCGCCGAAAGTCCACGCCGACCTTTATATCGACGACAGTGCACTGGGATGTCCGATCCGCTTTATGGACGGCGTAGCCCGTCCGGTAGCCGACTGGGTGAAAATCCGCCAACAACTGGTAGAAGCCGGTTACCTGGATTAAGCCCGGGTATTTCACCTGTCCCGGAATCACGAATACCTCCGAATCGGAGCCGGCGGACAGGTGGTCGAGAGCCTAAACCTCGTTTTAGAGAGGCTGACAGGTGGCTGGTAACAACAACGAGCGGCCTTTCAGGGGCATCGGGCATAGAAAGCGAAAGACGAACGGAATAGCCTGGTCTTTCGATCAGGACATGGGACGACACCCAAACTTGTAAAAGCCTTCTACTCGCAAACCGACTTCGTCGAGTGCAGGAAAACCAATCAAAATCGCCGATCCGTTTGGATCGGCGATTTTCCATTACCGGACCGACGACGATTTGTCTATCGCCACAAGTATTCGGGATAAATCCCCGCCCGGATCATCTTCTTCAAATTGGCGACCAGCAACGGTTTATCCTCCTTATAGGTCACGCCGAACCACTGCGCCGGAGAACGGAGGACCCGAACGGAAGCCGTGCCGTCGGCGATCAGCTTATTGACCATCGACGGGATATAGCACTCGGCTTTCAAATTCCCGGCACTCTCCTGCAGAAACGACCGAAAAAAAGCCTCGGAGTGGGCGAAGTAATCGGGAGTAAAGCCGAAAAGGTTCATCGACACGGGCGTATCTTCGGCCAACGGTTCATCCCCGTTCGCACCGTGATCGACGATCCCGGCCGCCGTGCGTTCGATCTGCGTATGCTCGACCATTCCCGTAAGGTCGCCGGCAGCGTTTACCGAACAGACGCCGCGCGACACCGTCCCGTTTTCGGAAAGCGTCCGGCTCAACTCGTACGCCACCATGCAATAGCGTCCCGACGCTCCATTCAATCCGCGAAGGTATTCGGCGATGGTACGGAACGCTTCCGCTCCATAAAAATCATCGGCATTGATTACGGCGAAAGGCTCGTGAACGGCATCCCTCGCCACCAGAATCGCATGGTTCGTTCCCCAGGGTTTCACACGCCCTTCGGGTACGGTGAACCCCTCGGGCAGACAATCCAGCTCCTGATAGACATACTCCACGCGGATCCTGCCACCGAAACGCTCTTCGGTGAAAACCTCCTGGAAGTCGGAAGCAAAACTGTGGCGGATCACGAATACCACCTTGCCGAAGCCAGCACGAATGGCGTCATATACGGAATAGTCGATGATGGCTTCGTTGCCGGGACCTACCCCGTCCATCTGCTTGAGCGATCCGTAACGGGATCCCATGCCGGCAGCCAACACCAATAATGTCGGTTTTATCATACTATATTCAGTTTTTACTCGTTTCAAAGAAACGTACAAAGGTAAGGAAACCGGCATTAAATTCAAAGATTTATTGTTACCTTTGTACAATTCAACTTTCCGGCGCGAAAAGGCAGGAATACCATCGGCCCCGTTCGATATGCCGGACCGGAAAGACGAAACGGACAGCCCCGGCTTTTCGACCGGCAGAAACCCCTGCGGATTTCGGTCCAATCGCAAACAACGATCAAAAACAGAACCATGAACGCATTTCATTCCATATCCTCGTGGTGGAAACGCTTCTCCCGCAAACGCCGCCTGAGCATGCTCAATGCGACCGACAACGTCGAGGAGTGGTACACCCACATCTCCCCGGCAGGTCTGCTCGCCGCGTTTCTGGCTTTCGCGCTGCTGCTTTTCATCCTCATTCTGTCGATCGTGGCCTATACGCCGGTGCTGGAACTCCTGCCCGGCTACCGCGTCGAAGCGGCCCGCTCGCGCGAAAATCTGATGCAAAGCGTCATCCGTCTGGATTCCATGGAGCGGATGATGAACGACATGATTACCTATAACAACAACATCGCCCTCATCATGGAGGGCAAGACTCCGGTGGTGCGAACCGTAGGCAAGGAAGACAGCATCCGCACGAACAAGACACTCGTGGTGCCCAGCCGCGAAGATTCGCTGCTGCGGGCCGAACTGGAGGGAGAAGGTCCTTACAGCCTCGGGCAGAGCACAGGCGGCGGTGCCGCACGCAAGCCCATCGAAATGGTCGCCCCGATCGAAGGCATCGTCATCGAGCGGTTCGACATCAAACGCGAGAATTTCGGCATCCGCATCGCCGCATCGCCCGACACCCAGATCGTCGCGGCGGACGACGGCGTGGTGGTGATGAATCTCTGGACCCCCGAAACGGGTTACCTGATCGAAATACAGCACTCCAACAACCTGATATCGATTTATAAAAACCTGTCCAAATCGTTAGTAGCCAAAGGACAGCGAATAAAACGGGGCGGTGTCATCGGATCCAATACGGAAGTGCTGGCCGACGGCGGCGACGCCAAAATTTTCGAATTCGAACTTTGGAGCAACGGCAAGCCCGTCGATCCGGAGAGTTATATCGTCTTCTGACCTTCGTTATGAAACAAAGAATCGCCTTGCTCGGATCGACCGGATCCATCGGAATACAGACCCTCGACATCGTTCGGGAAAATCCCGGACTGTTCGAGATCACGACCCTTACGGCCCATCGCAACTGGGAGCGGCTCGCCCGGCAGGCCGTGGAGTTCGACGCCGACAGCGTGGTGATCGCCGACGAACGGCAATACGACGCCCTGCGGCAGGCACTCGACGGCACGTCGATCAAGGTATATGCCGGCGAGGAAGCCCTGCGGCAAGTCGTACAGAGCGGGCAGGTCGATGTAGTCGTGAACGCCCTGGTGGGCTACGCCGGCCTGATGCCGACGATAGCGGCGGTCGAAGCGGGCAAAAAGGTGGCGCTGGCCAACAAAGAAACGCTGGTGGCGGGCGGCTGTTACGTGATGCCGCTGGCGGCCCGGCACAAAGCCCCGATCGTCCCGATCGACTCGGAACACTCGGCGATCTTCCAGTGCCTGGCGGGAGAAAAGTCGCCCGTGCGACGGCTGATCGTCACTTGCAGCGGCGGAGCTTTCCGCGACCGCAGCCGCGAGGAGCTGGCTCACGTAACGGTGGAACAGGCACTGAAGCATCCCCAATGGCGGATGGATTCGAGGTGATCGAGGCGCACTGGCTGTTCGGCGTACCGGCCGAACGGATATCGGTGCTGATACACCCCCAGTCGATCGTTCATTCGATGGTCGAATTCGGCGACGGAGCGATCAAGGCCCAGCTGGGATCGCCCGACATGCGGACACCGATCGCCTATGCGCTCAGTTTTCCGCAGCGCCTCGACCGTCCGGTGGCGCCTTTCAGCTTCGCAGAGCACCCCACCCTCACCTTCGCCGAGGTCGATCGGATCAAATACCCGGCCCTCGACCTCGCCTACGACTGTCTGCGGCGCGGCGGCACGGCCGGCTGTACGATGAACGGCGCCAACGAAGTGGCCGTGGCAGCCTTCCTCGCCCGCCGGTGCGGTTATCTGGAGATCGTGCGCAGCATCGAATACGCACTGGGCAAATCCTCGTTCGCAGCCGTGCCGTCCCTCGGGGACCTGGGCGAAACGAACGCCGAAGCCCGGTGTCTGGCCGCCGAATACCTGCGGCTCTGATTATCGGCAAAGAACATTCTTACAATAAATGTTTTCGACAGGTAAAGACAGAACGGGGTTACCGCCGTACCTGACATAGAAAACAAACTGAAAAACGAACGCTTAAGCAATGGATATTCTTATCAAAATCGCTCAACTTTTTCTCTGCTTCACGATCCTCGTGGGCATTCACGAACTCGGGCACTTCCTGATGGCCCGGGCTTTCAAGATCCGCGTCGAAAAATTCTACATCTTCTTCGACCCGTGGTTTTCGCTCTTCAAGTTCAAGCGGGGCGACACGGAGTACGGTCTGGGCTGGCTGCCGCTGGGCGGCTACGTCAAGATCGCCGGCATGATCGACGAATCGATGGACAAGGAACAGATGAAACAGCCGGTCAAACCCGACGAATTCCGGGCCAAACCCGCCTGGCAGCGGCTCCTGGTAATGGTGGCCGGCGTCATGATGAACGTCCTGCTGGCCATCGTCATCTACTGCGCCGTTTGCTACACCTGGGGCGACTCCTACTTTTCGAACCAGGACGCGAAATGGGGCTATAATTTCAACCCGACGGCTCACGAAATGGGCTTCCGGGACGGCGACCGTTTCGTGTCGAACAACGGCGAGGAGATCGACAACGTCATGCGGGTACAAAACGACCTGCTGATTACCGACGGCGGCCGCCGCGTGGTAGTCGAACGGGGCGGAGAGCCGGTAACGCTCGACATTCCCTTCGAATCCCTGCTCCGTATGCGGCAGGAGAAGGCTTACGAGGACCTCTTCACCCTGCGGCTCCCCTTCATCGTGGACAGCGTATCCTACACCTCGGCAGTCGAAGCGGGCCTCGAGTCCGGCGACGAAGTGGTAGCGATCGACGATCTGCGCGACGCGGACTACCCCCGATACCGCGACTACCTGCAAAAACACAAGAACGACAAGGTTCTGCTGACCGTCCGCCGCGACGGTGCGCTCATCGATTCGCTCGCACTGCCCGTCGATGCCGAAGGACGGATCGGTGTGACGGTCACGAATCCCTATTCGCTCCGAACACAATATTACACATTCTGGGAGTCCATCCCGGCAGGTATCCACAAGGCCGGAAAGACGATTTCGAGCTACTGGGACCAACTGAAGCTGATCGTGCAGCCCAAAACCAAAATGTACGAGGAACTGGGCGGATTCGTGGCTATCGGCAGCATCTTCCCCGGTAGCTGGGACTGGCATGACTTCTGGCTCAAGACCGCCTTCCTGTCCATCATCCTCGCGGTGATGAACCTGCTCCCGATCCCGGGACTGGACGGCGGACACGCCCTGTTCACCCTGTGGGAGATCATCACGCGCCGCAAGCCGAGCGAAAAGTTCCTCGAAGTGGCCCAATACGTCGGCCTGATGATTATTCTGGCACTGCTGGTCTATGCCAACGGAAACGACATTTACCGATTCTTCATCAAATAACGCCGCCATGAACGAAACATTGGAACGCTGCCGCCGGAATCTCGTCCGGCGCGGATTCGAAGCCCGGATCGCCGCAACGACCGAAGAGGCCCGGCAAATTCTGTGGGAAGAAATTCGGGCCGCCGCCCCGGAAACGATCTGTTTCGGGGATTCGATGACGATGAAAGCCACGGGTATTGTCGATGACCTGCATCGGGACGGCCACTACCGCCTGTTCGACGGTTTCGACCCTGCGATGCCTCGGCCGCAGAAGCTGGAAATCCGGCGCCAGGGCTTGCTGGCCGATCTCTTCATTACCGGTATAAACGCCGTCACGGAAGACGGTGCCCTGCTGTGGCTCGATATGATCGGCAACCGCATCGCCCCGATCGCCTTCGGGCCGCGCAAAGTACTGCTGGTCGTGGGACGCAACAAGATTACACCGACCCGCGAAGCGGCCGAAGAACGGATCCGCACCATCGCGGCCCCGCAGAACATAGCCCGGCATCCGGGATTCCGCACGCCCTGCGCCGTAACGGGTGTCTGCGCCGACTGCTATTCGGAAGACCGTATCTGCAACACGCACCTGCGGATGGAACGCTGTTTTCCCCGCAAGCGGATTACCGTGGTGTTGATCGACGAAGACCTCGGCTTGTAAAGGCCCCTGAAGAGAACGAAACCGAAGATTACGATTTTCTACTGACGATATGAACGAAACATTCGAACAGTGCCGCAAGAACCTCCTCCGCAGAGGATTCGAAGTCCGGATCGCCGCAACGACCGAAGAGGCCCGGCAGATCCTGCGGGAAGAGATCCGGGCCACCGCCCCGGAAACGATCTCTTTCGGAGGCTCCATGACGATGGAGGCGACGGGCATCGTCGATGAGCTTCGCCGGGAGGGGCGTTACCGCCTGTTCGACGGAGTGGATTACACCTTACCGCCCGAAGAACGGATCGAGATCCGGCGACAGGGTTTGCTGGCCGATCTGTACATTTCGGGAATCAATGCCATCACGGAAGAGGGAGCGCTCTATTGGCTCGACGGGATCGGCAACCGGGTAGCGGCGATCGCCTTCGGCCCCCGCAAGGTGCTGCTGGTCGCAGGGCGCAACAAGATCGTGGCGACACGCGCTGCGGCCGAGGCACGCATCCGCGACATCGCGGCACCCCGGAACGTCGCCCGGCTGGGACAGAAAACCCCTTGTGCAGTGACGGGCGTTTGCGCCGACTGCGACTCGGAAGGGCGCATCTGCAACACGCATCTGCGGATGGAGCGCTGCTTTCCCCGCAAGCGGATTACCGTGATTCTGATCGACGAGGAAATGGGATTATAACAAGGAATGCGGATGCCCGTCGCGGCAGCATCGGCACTCCCCGGAAAAACGATACGACATGGCAAAGGTCAAGAAAGCATTCTTCTGCCGCAACTGCGGCTTCGAAGCCCCCAAATGGTTGGGACGCTGCCCCTCCTGCGGGGAATGGAACACATTCACCGAAGAGGTGATCGCCCGTGAAAGCGGCGGCGGACCTGCGACTGTCGCCAACCTGCCCAAAGCCCGTCCGCAGCGAATCGCCGACATCCACGAAAGCGAACACCGCCGCATCGACCTGGGAAACCGGGAGGTGAACCGCGTGTTGGGCGGAGGGCTCGTGCCCGGCTCCCTCGTGCTGCTCGGCGGCGAGCCGGGTATCGGCAAATCGACCCTCAGCCTGCAAATCGCCCTGGCGGACAACGGCCTGAAAACCCTCTATGTTTCGGGCGAAGAGTCGGCCGAGCAGATCAAGATGCGGGCCCTGCGTCTGGGCATCGGCAACGAAGGGTGTCTGATCTATGC
>ENA-ORKW01000539-ORKW01000539.1-human-gut-metagenome-genome-assembly--contig:-NODE-539-length-13324-cov-6.84535_pt1 | contig 13324 bp, 14 predicted proteins | sample MGYA00243062_ERZ508813 | MGnify/ENA primary metagenome ERZ508813 (study PRJEB26277, sample SAMN04329846) | human gut metagenome | biome: human-associated habitat | host: Homo sapiens | place: USA...
AGGGGTATCACCAACATTTACTACAAATGTTACTCTAAGACTGTATTTTCACAGAAATATACATAAATTAAATCTCTAAGGCTTCTAAACAATCTTAAAAAGTTAATTTATGTATATAAAATTAGACTTTTAAAGGTCTATATTCATTTATACCCAAAGCCATATTTGACTGGAATGAATATTCTCCCAGAAAATTTATGTGTGTCCAATTTAAGGGAGATATATGCTTCAATAAATTTTCATCTATACCTTTATGTTTCTTTTGGTATTCTACAGCCTTTTCCAGATAGACGGTATTCCATATACTTATGGCATTAATCAAAATATTCAATGCGCTGGCTCTTTGTAGCTGATCTTGTAAATCCCGTTCACGTAGCTCTCCTTGTTTCCCGAAAAATACAGCCCGTGCAAGTCCATTCATTGCTTCTCCTTTATTCAGTCCTACAAGAATCCTCCTTCTCAATACATTATCTGTAGCATATCTCAGTATAAATATGGTTTTCTCTATTCGTCCCATTTCCTGGAGTGCCTTGGCCAATGAATTTTGCCTTGAATATGATCCAAGCTTTGACAGGATTAATGAACTTGATACCAATCCATCCTTGATAGAATAGGCAAGCCGAAGTATATCCTCATAATTCTGTTCAATGATATTCGTATTTATCCTGGCAGAAGTAAGGTTGTTAATATTCTTTTTGAGTTCCATTCCTGGCAGCAGATAAAGTTTTGAATCAGAAATATCCCTGATTCTTGGAGCAAATACGAATCCCAGCAAATGGCTTAGTCCAAACACCTGGTCTGTGTATCCCGCTGTGTCTGTATAATGTTCGTTAATACATAAGTCTGTTTCATGTTCCAACAATCCGTCTATAACGTGAACGGCTTCCCTTGCATTGGTATTGATAACCTTGGTGTAGAATGTAGAGTATTGGTCACTGACAAACCTGTATATTGTACTTCCTTTACCGGAACCGTAATGTGGATTATGTTCTGATATCAAAGAAGATACTCCGACCTGTACACGCATACCATCACTTGATGATGTTGTCCCGTCGCCCCAATATGATGGGAGAGACAGCCTGTGTTGGTAATTTACAAGACAGGCCTGCGCCTTTTTCATTGCATCATCATGTAATCTCCACTGGGATATATTTGCAAGTTTGTGATAATCAAATTCTTTTGTGCAGTCTGCCATTTTACTTAACCCTATATTTGTTCCTATTGCCATCAATGCTGCCATAATGGATGGTATTTCATCTTCCTTTGGAGTGTTACCGGAAGAGGCATGTATAAAATAGCGATCAAATCCTGTCCACTTGGATACTTCAAAAAGTATTTCAGCCAGTTTTACATTCGGAAGCATCCCATATAAGGAGTCGTTTAAACTCTTAACTTCTTCCGGAACTTCCTTTTCAAGTTTTTCTATGTGAATCTTACCATCATCTATTTCCAGATCTTTTAGTTTTGTAAGGTTTTCAGAAAGAGCTTTATACATTGAATCCAATGAGGAATACCTTTCTTTTATATACTCGTTAAAATTACTGCTTACTGCAAGTTTTTCTGAAATGTCCGTTTTCTTCTTCCATTGGGATACCGGAAGCATATAGTCGTTGAAATTCCTGTAGTTGCAACTTCCTTCTACTGCAACATCACCGGAACGTATCCTGTTTTTCAGTTCAGCCAATACTGCCATCTCATAATAGTGACGGTCAATACTGTTGTCATTTCCATAAATATGCTTTCTCCATCTTTCAGGTAGAAACTCAACAGATGTATCTTCTGGAACATTACGTCTGTTGCTCCTGTTTAGCTCACGCAAAACATCCAGACTGTGAATTAAAGGAGACATGGAGGTGTTTGTTGAGGAAAAAGTCAATGTGTCCAACAATGTTGGAGAATACTTCCGTAACTGGGAATACCATTTGTCAATCAGATCGAGGTAGTCATATCCTTGTGGTCTTACCAGAATCTTGGCATCCTCGATATATTCCACCATCTTTTCCCATGGCATAATGTTCTCTATTGCTGCGAACGGATCTGTTCCTTCTTTCCTTGACCTTATCAATGCTGCACCGATATTGATAAACAGATGTACCTTCTCATTGATTGATTTTCCGTTTTCCTGCTGCATTTTATCCTGCAACTTACGTCCTTTTGAGAGATAGGAATTAATCAGCTTGTCATGAATTTCAACAGCCATATCTACAAGCTTTTGCTCCAACATTTGCAGATATATTACCAAAAGAGCGTATTTTTTCTGATTAGGGAAACGCCTGAACATGTGTGGCTCATATCTGGAAGCAGCACGATATATCTGTTTAATTCTATTGGGGTGAATAAAGCTCAAATCAACATTTAAGTTCAGTTCACGTACCTGCTTGAGTTTGTCCGCTACATCATTAAAAGCTTGAGGGGAGCATTGCCCGGAAACATTCCTCAGCATTCCCAATACAGTCATAACCTTCTCATCCTGAGATTCAATAATCTTGTCTAACAGTCTATACTGTTCCGGAACGAGGCAGGAGTAAATATCAGAGAACAATGACGATTCAATGTTTATACAGACTTTTCTTACTATTCTTTCTATAGTTGTTATTCCAGGAAGTATTATTTTTTTGTTTCTAAGGAAGTCGATACCTGATTTTACAAGAGAAAAAGGTTCATCACTTGCTATAGCTTTTTCTTCAATATATTCTTCAAGAACCCGGCTTTCAATATCAGTAAACGGTTTATAACCATACCACGTACATATTTCTTCTATATGGGTAAATCTTGTAGCTCTCCTTTCCCCGTAATGATTAAAGTCCGTATAAGATAGATTTAGTTGTTTAGATATATAGCTTAACATTTTATGAGGAATGCTCTTTACATCCGTAAAAGTCCATCCTGGATATCTTAGACAACATAGTTGAATGGCAAATCCTATTTTGTTTACATTACGTCTGTGTGACAAGGCATAATTTATATCTTCTTCAGACAATGTATAATACTTTGCTATTGTATAATCGTTAATATCATCCGATATACTGGTAAGTTCTTTTCGCTGTTCTTCGGAAAGTATAAAGTTGTCCATGGTTCATATATTAGAAGGTTATTTTCTGTCATTCAAATATCGGTATAATGTACTTTTACTTACACCTGTAGCACTTTCTATTTCACTAATGGAATAATCATTGCTATCATACATCTTCAATGCGAGTTCTATTCCTTTTGAAGACTTTCTTGGCCTTCCTCCTTTTCTTCCTCTTGCTCTTGCACTGGATAGTCCTTCCATTGTCCTTTGCCGTATTATGTCTCGATCAAATTGACTTATTCCGGCAAAAATGGTAAATAATAATTTTCCTTGAGGAGTTGTTGTATCAAGCCATGGTTCTTTTAGAGATTTTATGTCTGCACGTCTGGAATGGATAGTTTCAACTATTTCGAATAAATCTTTAACCGAACGACTTAATCTTGTCAGTTCAGTTATTACCACTGTGTCTCCATTCCTAAGAATATCAATCATTCTCTCAAGTTCAGGTCTTTCTTTTTGAGAACCGGTGATTTTCTCTTGAAAAATACGTTCACATCCATATTCAAATAATTGATCCAATTGTCTATTCAAATTTTGATCATTAGTACTAACACGGGCATATCCAATTTTCATGTTTAAATAGTATTTTATTCCCAATATCGTAATTCTTATACATATTACGGGAAATAGTTTTTGAATATAGTTTTGGGAATAAAAATACAATATATTTTTGTATAAACCAAATAAAAATTATAACTTCTCTAAAACCTTCGTTTTTAGGAATTATCTGGAATGTGAAGTTTTTGATATAAGTGTTAGCTTATATTAAACAGTAACATACGTAGTAAATGTTGGTGATACCCCTTATACCGTGAAATAGGCGCCATGCTGATAGGGGTAGGCTTTCTATGTGCCGGACTAGCGGTACTTAAAAAGCTGATAAGCAACCACGAGCGCACCAAAGAGGCCATCATCACCTATATCACGGCATTGGTCACTTGGCTCATTATCTGGCAACTCTTATGAACGTAGTGGATTTGATACTGGTTGCCATACTCGCCTGTGTCACGCTTCACTTTTACTTTCGGAAAAAGAAGAAAGCACTTTCTTCCGGAAAGGAGAAAGAGAAGCCGATAAGGGAGGCTTCACTGTTACTTCCGGAAAAAGAAGAAAGCCCTTTCTTCCGGAAAGGAGAAAGAGAAGCCGATAAGGGAGGTGGTGCGCAAGGAAGGGCAGGAGAGAGCCTGTCCGGTCATCTGCGTGGTATTTCAGCCTGAGCTGGAAGAAGAGGAATTGGCTGCCGAGATAGCCGATATGTACCTGCATGGAAGAGCCTACTACTACTCAGGCAAACCACTGCCGGAACAGCCGAAAGAAGAGCCCATATCCATCAAGTATAAGGATGTGCAATGGGAGAGACTGAAAACGATTCATGTTTAATTAAAAAATAGGAACAAAATGAAAGCAATCGAAAATGTAAGAGAAAAAGCGAACCAAGTCATTAACCGCTATGGAAAGGTTATCTTCACCTTTCTCATATTCTTCACGCTGTTGGGAACGGCACAAGTGGCGGAGGCACAAAGCGGCCTGAAGATTAACAGCCTATCCGAAGTGACAGACAAAGCCAAAGAGGGTGCGGACACCATTCTGGACGTAGCCAAATACATTTTGGCGGCGGTACTCGGCATCGCTCTGGTCTTTGTCATCTATTCGCTTGCCACGAACAATCCCCATGCCAAGGAATACCTGCTCGGCTGGATCATCGCCGTGGTAGTCATCATGGTAGCCTTCCTGATTATCTAAAAACGAAGAGCCATGAGAACCATGCGTAAAATCAACAAGCCGATCAAGTTCTTCGGTCTGTCATCGGGACAGTTCGCCATCTTCATGCTGCTGACGGCCATCATCATCATCGTGAGCATATTCAAGCAGCTGCACCCGATACTCATCATCGGAATCATTTCCGCCATTCTGTTTCTATCCGGTCTGCTGTTCCAAACCTTGAAAAAGGAACACAAGGCCGGTAACCCGGACTACCTGACCGGCCTCCGGATCAAGAACGCCACCCCCCGGCAGATAACGGACAAACGGCAGATTTTCAAATTCATCCTAAAACAGCAACCATGATAGGAATCATCATACTCATATCCCTGCTAATCTGTGCGCTGTGCCTGCTGATTGCTCTGCTGTATATCCGGCAGACAGAGATAGAGGTGAAGGACAAATCCGTGGATCTGGAAAGTGTCTTGCCTATCCAGACCATCACGGAGAACGCCGTCATCAACGGGAACGGTGACATCACCGTCGGCTACCGGCTGCTTCTGCCCGAAGTGTTCACCTTGTCGGAAAGCGAGGCGCAATACATCCATGAGCGGTTGGAGGCTCTTTTGAAGCTGCTTCCGGCAGGCACGGTCATCCATCAGCAGAATTTCTACTATACGGGGCGATACCATCATGCAGAATACTCTTCCAATGCCCTGATAGCGGAGAACAACCGTCATTTCAACGGCAAGGAGATACTGAACAGTTACACCAACCTGTATGTGACGTTCACGAACGGCAGCCGAAACGGTAAGATACGCAAAAGCGCATCGGGCACCTCGCTGATGCGAAAGCTGCACTACCCGTTCAAGCAACCTTATAAGGAATATCAGCAACGGCTGACAGAAATGGAAGCCTTTCTGATGAACTTTGAGAACGGTTTGTCGTCCATCCAGCAGTTTGAGATACGCAAGATGGATGATACGGAACTGAACAACGCCATCTACGACTACGAAGATGGATGATACGGAACTGAACAACGCCATCTACGACTACGTCAACCTCTCTTACGAGACACCGGAAAACGATGCCACGCAGAAGAGCGTCAACCCTATGGCTGTCAGTGAAAGCGGAAGCATGAAAATAGGGCAGCAGCACGTTTCCATCCTTTCGCTGACCAACGAAGGCGAGCATCTTCAGGAACTGGCCGTGCCGCACACCGGCAAGTCGAAGGCATACGGGGGAAACATAGAGATACCGGACAGCATACGGAGCAAATGCTCGATGCTGTACCCCGTAGGACTTGGCCTGCCGTTCAACCACATCGTAAACATCGTGATAGAGATAACCGATCCAGATGCCACCGTAACGGCCATCGGTGCGGAGAAAGACGCGCTGAACTACATCACCAACTTCTACCCTCCGGCGGCAGAGAAGCAACGCGAGCAGGCAGCCTTCTGCGATGAGATTACCCAGTTCGACTACCAGACCGCCTATACCGCCTTCAATGTCGTGCTGAACGATACAGACCGCACCTCGCTCATGCGGAAAACCGCACTGGTACAGCAAGGCTTCAGCTTTATGAACCAAAGTTCGTGCTATGTGGAGAACGCCGAGCTGTGCAACCTGTTCTTCTGCAACATACCCGGCAATGCCAGGGCCAATTACCGGGGCTTCGTCAACACGACCAAGCAGGCCATCTGCTATCTGCAAAAAGAGGGGATGTACCTTTCGGACGAGAAAGGGCATATCTACCATGACCGTTTCGGTACTCCCGCCAAGATAAACCTCTGGGATTATCCGGCGCTGAACAACAAGAACCGCATCGTTATCGGCCCGTCCGGTTCCGGTAAATCTTTCTGGCTGAACAATTACATCCTGCAAAGCTATGAGCTGGGCCGGGATGTGATGATCATTGACATCGGCGGCTCTTACCGCTCGATGATAGCCTTGAACCGGGGCAAATACTTCGACTCTACCGAGCAGAAGAAATTTGCGTTCAACCCCTTCTTGTGTGACCGTGACAAGAACGGCAAATACCTGTACATCGACACCACGGATGCCGAGTCTGCCGATGACCAGATAAAGACCATCGTCGCCATTATCAGCTACATTTGGAAGGTACGTGAACCCATGCTGCCTGCGGAAAGCGCCATTTTCAGGAACTCCGTCATCGGATCTTACGAAAACGCCATTCTCAGGAAATCCGTCATCGGATTTTACGACTATGTGAACAATTCTTCAATAGGAGAGAAGCATGAGCGTATCTTCCCGACGCTGATAACTTACCGGGCTTATCTGAAGGAAGTGTTCAGCAAACGGATGACCGAGTTTGAGAAACAGAAATTCGAGATAGAGGAGCTGTTGCTTTTACTGGAACCCTATACGGACGGAGAGCTGTCATTCCTGCTGAACGCTACCGAGAACGTGGATATCGTGCATGACCGGCTGATAGCCTTCGATATGGAAGATGCCTCTAAGAAAGAGTACTTTCCACTCGTTGCCATCATCACCCTGCAAATGATCGTGGATAAAATCAAGAAACGCCAGGGGTTTGCCAAAGAGCTAATCATCGACGAAGCACTCGACTTCCTGCAAGACGAGAAATTCGGAGACTTCATCGCCTACCTGTACCGAACCTTCCGTAAAAAGGAGGGAAGCATCACGCTGGCCGCACAGAACATCCTGTTTTTGAAAAACATGCCGTCCAATATCAAGGACTCCATCATCATCAACTGCGCGACCAAGATTATCCTCGACCATTCGGAACACCGGCAGAACCTGCCGGAAGTGAAAGCTTTCCATCACGGACGAAGAGGCCTATATGATCGAGTCGTTGCAGCGCACGGAACGCTGGAGAGAGTTTTTCATCAAGATGTCGAACGATGCCTTCATCTTCCGCAACGAGGTGTCCGACTTCGCCGCCGTAGCCTTCGATTCGCGCCAGGCGACAGTAGTACGACTGAAGCAGTTGTTCAACGAAAGCGGCTCGACCTATACGGCCATCAACCGCTATCTGGAGGAAAGGAGGAAAAAGTATGGATGACGCCACCCAAGGGCTGACCGCCCTTCTAGGCTGGTCAACCGACTTCAACGGCAGCGCATACAATCTTGCCGGAAGCATTGCCGCCGCACTTTTGGGCGTTGCGCTCATTTTCGTGGTATGGGCACTCGCCACGAAAAAGGAAAATGCCAAGAGCTATCTGACAGCCTGGCTGGTATGTGTCATATTCACCCTATTATTCATCACCAACAAATAACCGTCATGAAAAGAATCATTCTCATACTCGGACTTGCCGCCTCGATAGGGCTGATGGGAACCGGCAGTGTTCATGCCCAGTTCGTCGTGCATGATCCCGGCCACACCCTGCTGAACTCAACGGAATGGATCGCCAATGTCAAGAAATGGGTTACACAAATCAATGAAATGATCGATGCCCAGGAACTGCGGCTCGGCCTGCAAAAGATCGACCAGTTGAAGGAACTCAAATCATTGAAAGAGCTTGCCGACCTGCTGGACGACGTAGCCTGCCTGAGCAGCGACTACAGCTTTTACCTGAACGTAGGATCGAATTACCACTGCCTGAAATTTCTCAACTTTCAGCGTGTGACCGTCAATCTGAGCCTGAGTACCGACCTGCTGTTCAAGGTGGCCACCGTGACCAGTTACTTCTCGATGAACTCGGAAGGGCGCATGTCCTTTATCGAGCAGGTGAAGGAATCGGTGGAAAAAGCCGCCGAAGAGATGCGTGAGTTTAACGAATCCGTGCGTTCCACGGTCATTTACAAATCCATGAAGGGGCATAACCGGAAGACCTATTACCAGGGACGGTTGGCCGCTTTCACACGACACACCAATTAAAGCGTTATGAATCAAGATAATTTTCTCTGGGGACTTCAGATCACGGACGGTCTGACGATGGAACTCGTTTCGCAAATGACAGTCATCGCCTTCGGTGTTGGTGTCATCTGCTTTATCTGCAACCTAGCATACAACTATCTCTATCACGGAGCCAGCCAGCTGTTAAGCCCGAATGAGGACAAATTTCCCGACATGATGGAAATCGCCCGTTGCCTGGTACTGTTCTTCTGCCTAAGCATATACACCCCCATCGCCCAAACCATCGTAGGCACGATGGAAGTAATCAACGAAGCCACCTCGCTGACCTCCGAGCGTGCGCAGGAATTTGCCCAGTTCATGGCACAATCAGCCATCGAACAAGGAGAGATGATTGCCGAATACGACAAACACAGCCTCCAGTCGGAGGTAGCAGCCGGAGAAGACAGCACCGGCGCCATGCAGCACGAACTGGATAAAAAGATGGAAGAGGACGAAATGACCGGTGTACGCTCCAGCGTGGAGAAGATTGTGCAGCTGCTCAACCCCGCCAACCTCGCCACCCTTGTGCTTCATGGCATTTCCGCCCTATTGGTAGGAATCATACAAGTAGTCATCTTGGGTATCGGCGTGGTCATTGTCAAGCTACTGGTCATTCTCGGCCCGTTTGTCTTTGCCGTAAGCATGTTGCCGGTCTTTCAGAAACAGTTGAGTATCTGGTTCGGTACGCTCTGCTCCGCCTGTATGGTATTCACCGTCATCAATATTCTGAACCAAATCATATGGCAGACCTTCAAGGCCATCTATACGGAAAGTGCCGACATGGTGGACGCAGCTACGCAGCAGATACAATATTTAGGAATGGATCTCGCCCTGATTGGTGCTTATTGCAGCTGTTTCTGGCTATCCTCCAAAATCGTAGGACACAGCGATGCCGGGAAAATCATTTCGAAAACCGTGTCAATCGTCACCACGGCGGCCACCATCGCCCTGATGGGAGGCGCAGCGGCAGGCGGCAAGCTGACCAACGTAGGCGGTGCCGCCTCTATCGGGGCAAGTTTCATAAACGACAACAATAAAAAATAGAACTATGAATCTGATGAAATTCAAAGGAGCAGATGATGCGGTCAAGCTGACTATCCGGCTTTCAGCCGGGTACTGCATCATTCTGACTATCGCTTTTGCCAGCAGTATCATCTTCCTTATCAACAAAATAGAAAAAGCATACGGCCAGGCTCTCGTCATCGACAGGCAGGGAGAAGTCTATGAGGCAAGCAGCCTGTCTGCCAGCGATATGCGGCAATACGAATACATGAACCATGTAAAGACCTTCGTAACCCACTGGTATGCCTTTGACGAGAGCAGCTACGAGAAGAACATTTCGCTTGCGCTCAACCTCATAGGCAACAAGGGGAAGGAGCTGTTGAACGAGTACAACGATGTGAATATGCTGAACTCACTCATACAAAAGAATATCCGTTACGGGGTACGCATCAAGGATGTAGAGATTAACACACAAACGATACCCGTTTCCGGAAAGATAATCTTCACGCAGACCGGGTACCGGGCACGGGGAAGCATCTCACGTAATATCGAAGCGGAGTTCACCATCTATGATATGCTGTCCCGCAGCGAGGAAAATGCGCACGGAGCCAAGATAGAAGATTGGATTGTCCGCTATTCCGAACCCGTGGAAAGCAACGGCGCCAACACATCGCAGGCAGCTTCTCCGGGCAAGAATGAAAACCAGTCAGAAACCTCTAAACCAACCGACCATGGAACCGAATAAACTTATCAAAGACAAGAACAAGCTGTTGATGGCCATCCCGGTAATCCTGGGCATCCTCTTCCTTTATGTATTCTTCATCCGTGAGGACGGGAACGTGCCGTCAGGGAGTGACAGACAGGCCGCCTCGCAAGCCTTTTTGGAACCACAGTCGGAAATGGCCGACAAGGTGAACGACAAGATGGAAGCCTATAAGCAGGACAAACTGGAAGAGCAGGAGAAGGCACGCATCCTGAAAGAGTCTCAGGTCAAAGGATCTGATTTTTACTTCGAGCTGCAAAACCAGCAGGAGCGGTATGACCGTGCCACACTGGAGCGCATCCGCCGTATGCAGAACGATCCGTACAGCGAAGTCATGGCAGAATACGGAGGTGGCCGGAACGGACGCTTCTCTCATCAGCTGGAAAGCCAACTGGACGGACTGGAGGACGAGCAGGCGCTCAACGAGATTATCCGGGAAGCCAAGAAGAACTCACGCATCCGCAAGGAACTGGAAGAATCTGACAAATACCGCAAGCGCATGTATGAACGGATTGTCAATTATGACCAAGAGGGAAAAACGGAGAAAGCCGCTGCCAACCCTTCCGGCCATCCATCCGCCGACAGCCTGATGCAAAAAGGCCCGATCTACCATGCCGAAAACGGCAAGCGGGTACGCCGCCAACCGACCTCCGCACCGGGAAACAGCAACCTCTTCAGGGCTTGCATCCACGGCGACCAGACCGTAGTCACGGGCAGTACGGTACGGATGCGGTTGCTTCAGGACGTAACCCTATCCGGCATGAAGATACCGGCCAACACGCTGTTTTACGGTATCGCCACTTTGGGAGCCAACCGCCTCGATGTGGTAGTCAGCAACCTGAAGGTAGGAGACAACCTCAATCCCGTATCGGTGGTTGTCTTCGACAATGATGCCATGGAAGGTTTGAACCTGCCCAATAACCTGAAAGCCAGTGCAGCCAAGCGTATGGAACAAGGTCTTGTACAGAACATTGACATGCCGCTCTCTTCCATCGGCACGATGGCCAGCGAAGTGACCAGCGTAGTCAACGCCACCACCCAGGTAGCCAAGCAAATCTTGAACATGAGCCTCTCACAAGTGAAGGTACATCTCAAGTCCAACTACGAAATGTATATCCAAGAAGAGAGTCAGGAATCGAAGTTGCGTAGGCAAGCCGTGCAAGCGGAGTTACAGAAGCTCTATGAGCAAATGGAACAAGAGAAAACGAACAAGAAAAATCATCCCCTTCAAACATTGATAGACAAATTATGATAGACATTCTCAATTACCTGCTTGCGCTGTCAGCGGTCTTTTTCGGCTATCGGATCTACGTATCACGCCGGAACGGACGAGCCTTTAAAGAAATCCGTCCGCTGACCGTTTCTTTCGGCATTACCCTGCTTCTTCTATGGGGCATTACCGTATTCACCGCCTTTTTCTCAAGAACCGTTTAACATATCGACAACATGAAGAAATATATTTATCTACTGTTTTACTGCTTTGTGTGCAGTCTGCCGCTCTTCGCTCAGGAAAACGGCACTCCCCGGAAACAAGCCATCAGCCAAAAAGACATCTTTATCTCTTTCGACTGTGTGAAACACCTGGTATTCCCTGTGCAAGTATCTGATATCGCCATCGGCGAACAGGAGCTTGTCATGGCCAGCCGGGTAGAAGAGGCGCCCCATATCGTCAGGCTCTCGGCGCAAGCGGAAGGATTCACCGAAGAGACCAACCTGACCGTAGTCTGCATCGACGGAAGCGTTTACACCTATCACATCCGCTACCTTCCCGAAGGCGGCACGGATTCGTACCCGAACATTTACGAGGACAACGGGAAATGGCAGCACCATGACTATCAGGCAGAAGTCAGCGACCTCCATCTGGCCGAGTTCTTCTTTCCGGAGGACATCGCTTACGGAACGCCCGGCAACGAGGTGTCCTTCACTCTGGCCGCCTACAACAACCAGTTGAAAGTATCAACCGCCAAAGATGCCGTGGCATATTCCAACCTGTTTGTGGTGGATAAGGCCATGAACACTTACCACATCACCATCAAACGGGGCAATACCTCCGTATTCACCTACAATTTTGATGACCAGCGCAAATATACCGCCCATGTGGATGTGAACAGCGAGGAAATGGAAAGATGCATCCAAGAGCTGCGCACCAAGAAGCGCAACATCTACAGCCTGGGGGTCATCGAGAACAAGTTTGAGTTGTCAATGGCCAATCTGTATGTGCATGAGGACTTCATGTTTTTCATCTTTGACCTGAAAAACAAATCATACATCGACTACGACATCGAGTTTGTCAAATGTTTCCAGCGTGACCAAAAGAAGAGCAAGAACGCCATCCAGCAAGAAACGACCATCGAACCTATCTATCAGAAAGATTTTGATACGAAAATCAAGGGCAAGAGCCGGAACCGGCTGATACTTGGTTTCGACAAATTCACGATACCCGATGATAAGGTATTCGAGATCGAGATTTACGAGCGAAACGGCGGGCGGCACATCAAGCTGGCCGTGTTGAACGAATACATCCTTTCCGCAGAACCCTTATACAAGCCACAGCCATGAAACTGAGAGAAGCATTAGACACCTATATGTTCGACAACGTGGGACAGTTCGGCGGCATCGCCGAATCACTGGGCTATCAGACCGAATACCGGGACGGATATTTTCGGTTCCGCAAAGACGGGGAAGAGCTGAGCATGAGCGTAAGCGAAATCAGGGAAAAAGCCGGAGCAAAGTACGATGAAAGCCTTCGTGACCAATCAAAAGAACGTGTATCCGCCCTTTTTGACAAGGAACGTGCCAATGATCCTAAATATGTCGCCGAGCTGGAGAAGGATGGCATCAGCATCAAGCGGTGGGAGAACCTGAAGGGACATGACAAGGACGGCTTTACCGTCATCGACCATCG
>ENA-ORKW01000540-ORKW01000540.1-human-gut-metagenome-genome-assembly--contig:-NODE-540-length-13312-cov-3.62156_pt1 | contig 13312 bp, 9 predicted proteins | sample MGYA00243062_ERZ508813 | MGnify/ENA primary metagenome ERZ508813 (study PRJEB26277, sample SAMN04329846) | human gut metagenome | biome: human-associated habitat | host: Homo sapiens | place: USA...
CCCTATTTCATTAATATTATACGGCGTCTCCTGATATACAAAATAATTCAGCCAATTGGAGAACAACAGATTGGCATGGGCACGCCAACGCACCAGCACTCCTTTGTCCGGGTCATCGTCCACATAGTAGTTACGGGGTATCTCAATGGGCAGGCCCTTATTCAAGTCACGGCGATACTCTGTGTCCAGCGTCAACGGAGAGTATTCCGAATGGCCGGTCACGAAGAACTCACGCCCTCCACGGGCCACCGCCATATATACACCAGCATCCTCCGACTCGGAAAGCAGCGTCAATTCCGGAACCTTCTGTATATCTTCCCGGCGCACTTCCGTGTGGCGGCTATGCGGCACATAGAACATATCATCAAATCCACGGAAAATGGGATGCAACGGTTGCAAGGTACGATGTTCAAAGATACCGAACATCTTCTTATCCAGTGCATACTTCGGCACTCCATAATGATGATAGAGCCCTGCCTGCGCCGCCCAGCAGATGTAGAGCGTAGAGGTGACATGCGTACGCGCCCAGTCGAAGATTTCAGTAATCTCATCCCAATAAGTCACCTCCTCAAAATCCATCTGCTCTACCGGAGCACCGGTGATAATCATGCCATCGTACTTTTCACCGCGCATCTTGTCGAAATCCGTATAGAATGTTTTCATGTGTTCTATCGGAGTGTTCTTGGAAGTATGGCTTTTTATCTTCATGAACGAGATTTCCACCTGAAGCGGAGTATTGGAAAGCAGACGCACCAAGTCCGTTTCCGTTGTAATCTTTAGCGGCATCAAGTTCAGAATCACGATACGCAGCGGACGGATATCCTGCTGGGTTGCCCGGGAATTGTCAATGACAAAAATATTCTCCTCTTTCAGCAACTCGATAGCGGGTAGTTTATCGGGTAAATTTAAAGGCATGAGTTTATATCTATGGTTTAACTTATTACTGTCTACGATTTTAGCGTGTAAAGTTAGGCAAAAAATCAGAGTGTGATAAATAAATTATAAAAGTTTTATCGATTTATCCCTCTTCATTTAACACGTTTAATTACATTTGTACCCGAAACCTATTAAAAGTTATTAAAAAATAAGGTTAAAAAGCACTGCGGCATCAAGCGTGATACTGATAATTAGCATCCAAAAGCGTAAAAGACTTTTCCATACCGGTTATAGCTCTGCTAAATCCACATTTTTAAGACAAGGTTCATTGAGTATAACTGGGAAAGCGGAAAAACCGTTGCCCCGCAATAATAATATAATGAAAAAACTTATTCTTGCAAGAGGAGTCTTAGCTGCCTCTTTATTCTGCTGCGTGTCCTTAGGGAATACAGCTTGTGTGAACCGGATTGACGAAGAATCAGAAGCGGAAATCGAGGAAGGGACGACGCCTATCACGTTCTCTATCAAAATGGAAAAGGCCAGTACCAAGGTCACAAACACCGCCTTTGAAAAAGGAGACAGAATGGGCTTGTTTGCAACCACTTCCTCCGGCTCTATCAAGGGGAAACGGTATATTGACAATCTGGCTCTGGAATATACGGAAGGCTCTACACTGATTCCCCAAAAGACAGTATTCTATCCGGAAGGAGATGTGCCACTGGACTTTATCAGTTACCACCCTTACCAAACCGAAGGGGTAGTTGCCGGTACACCCGTTCTTCCCGTATCTGTACAGATAGACCAAAGCAATGAGAAAAACCGCGCACAAAGTGACTTCTTGGTAGCTAAAGCGCAAGGAATCACCAGTAAAACCAAATCTGTAACCCTGGAGTTCCAACACAAGCTGTCCAAACTGGCAATCTCTCTGACACCCGACGCAAGCAACTCTGCCAATGATTTGCTGAAAGCCAATCCGCGTATCATCGCAACCGGGCTCAAGACCTCGGCCGATTATAATCTGGAAGACGGGACTTTCAGTAATCTTACGGGGACACAAGACATCATAGCCTCCGGCGAATGGAGCGTCAAAGACAACAAACTTACCGGCAAGGAATTCATCATCATACCCCAAACGATAAATGATGGCAAGCAATCCTTCATTATGGAGTGGAGCGGACGTATATACAGTTGTGCAATACCCGAAGTGGAAATGAGTAGCAGCACGCAATGTATCATCAACATATCAGCCATGCAGAGCAACAGCAACGTCCTGAGCAGCTTTGCCGGCAAAATCAAGGAATGGAGCAGCCTCCCTCCCATCGACACCGACAATATGGAAGATTACACTGCCATACATATCTCCGCTCTCTCCTTTTCTCTTTCAAATGTGTACAGAATTTATCACGAAGGGATACCCATTGCAGAAGTCTGCAAGGAATATCTCAAATCAGCGTCATTGACTTCCAGAGCCGTTATAGCCTATCCCATAGGTAAAAATGAAAAGGCCGACCTGAGCAATGGCGTCATCCTACAGCTTGCGGACCGTAAAGACACCATCTGCGGAGGAAGAATAAGCTGGAATACAGACGACTATGGATTTACCTACACTAAAGGGGAATATACCGGCATAGACAAGCTCTATATAGACAATAACCATAAGCTACTTCTGGATAAACCGGAAAACGCCATCAAAGTGAATGTGGCATGCTACACCCTTCGAGACATCAGAAAAGGAGTGTCTACCGAATACCCCATTGTCAAGATTGGAGCCCAATACTGGATGGGTAAAGAGCTCCATGCCACCACCTACCGTGACGGAGCTCCCTTGAAAAAACAGAGTGACTTGGGAACAGACAAAGCCGGATATTACAAGCCGGACAAATATGACATTTATTTTTACAATGGAGAATCCATACTGGCAGGAGAGCTGGCTCCCGAGGGCTGGAAAATTCCATCGGATGCAGACTGGGAACAGCTGAAAAACTACACCGGCAACGATGCCTCCATACTAAAAGCAGGAGAATGGCAGGCAATGGTATCCGGTGAAGTTGCCCCCGTCAACAACCATACCCGGTTCAATGCTTTCCCGGTAGGAATGTGGTACAACAAAGGACACAACAGCCCCAATAAAATGACCGCCTTTTGGAGTTGGGATCATACAAAGCATACCCTTTCGGAAAGCACCATTTATTTTCTCGGCGAAAGCGACGAGTTTGTCTCAAGCGCCGCCCATGTCACCGGCAAGCCCTACTATAAAGCTCTTTCCATCCGCTGTATAAAAGAATAGCCGGCAATTTCGACATTTCTCATTTCTTTTTTGTATTTTTGTTCCCAATGTGCAAGATTTTTGCCAATCGGACAAAGATAACGAAAGAGAAATGAGAGTAATCGACCTGATAAACAGTAACGAAAAAACAGCTTTTTCCTTTGAAATATTGCCACCACTGAAAGGTACGGGCATCGAAAAGCTGTATCAGACCATAGATATGTTACGGGAATTCGACCCCAAATACATCAACATCACCACGCACCGCAGCGAGTACGTGTACAAAGACCTCGGCAACGGATTGTTCCAGCGAAACCGCCTGCGCCGCCGCCCCGGCACCGTAGCCGTAGCTGCTGCCATCCAGAACAAGTACAACATCACCATGGTGCCGCACATCCTTTGCAGCGGCTTCACCCGCGAGGAGACGGAGTACGTGCTGCTCGACCTGCAATTCCTCGGCATCACCGACCTGCTGGTGCTTCGTGGCGACAAGGCAAAGCACGAATCTTCGTTTATCCCCGTAGGCAACGGTTACCACCACGCCGTCGAACTACAAGAACAAATCAACAACTTCAATAAAGGCATCTTTGTGGACGGCTCCGAGATGAAAGTTACCAATACCCCGTTTTCATACGGTGTGGCGTGCTATCCGGAAAAGCATGAAGAAGCCCCCAACATGGATACAGACATCTACTGGCTGAAGAAGAAAATGGAAATGGGTGCAGAGTATGCCGTGACCCAGCTCTTCTACGACAACCGGAAATATTTCGACTTCGTGGAACGTGCCCGTCAAGCCGGTGTCACCATCCCGATTATCCCGGGCATCAAGCCCTTCAAGAAGCTGTCACAACTCAGCATGATACCCAAGACGTTCAAAGTAGATTTGCCAAAGGAACTGACCCAAGAGGTTCTGAAGTGCAACACCGACGCAGAAGCTCAGCAAGTGGGTATCGAATGGTGCGTGCAGCAGTGCAAAGAGCTGATAGCCCATGGCGTCCCAAGCCTCCACTTCTACTCGGTAGGAGCCACAGACAGCATCAGGGAAGTAGCCAAACAAATCTACTAGACAATAGATAATCGATAGTAGACAATTTACAACTGGCAGTGTCACAAGTAATAACTTATAACTAATTAACCCGTGTTCAGTTTCAAGGACATAATAGGCCAAGAGCCAGCCAAGCAAAGGCTGATACAAGAAGTGCAGGAAGGACGTATCCCCCACGCACAACTCTTCTGCGGCCCTGCCGGAGTAGGAAAACTCCCATTGGCACTTGCCTATGCCCGCTACATCTGCTGTCCCAACCGGACGGAAACCGATGCCTGCGGTACTTGTCCCTCCTGCGTGAAATGGAACAAGTTGGTGCACCCGGACGTACACTTCGTATACCCTATCGTCAAGAGTGCCAAAGGGAAAAAGGAAGTCTGCGACGACTATATCGCCAACTGGCGGCACCTGCTGCTGAACAGCCCCTACTTCGGACTGAACCATTGGCTGAACGAGATGGATGCCGAAAACGGACAAGCCATCATCTATGCCAAGGAAAGCGACGAGATAACCCGCAAGCTGAGTCTGAAATCCAGTGAAGGAGGTTACAAAGTCACCATCGTATGGCTACCCGAAAAGCTGCATGAAGTATGCGCCAACAAGCTGCTGAAACTGCTGGAAGAGCCACCCGAGAAAACGATATTCCTCCTCATCTCCGAAGCTCCGGAAATGATACTGCCCACCATCCTCAGCCGCACGCAGCGCTTCAACATTCCCAAGATTGAAGAAGCCGACATAGCCGAAGCCCTGCAGCAGAAGTACGGAGTGCAGCCCCGCGACAGCGAGACGATAGCCCATCTGGCAAACGGAGACTTCATCAAAGCATTGGAGACCATCCATCTGAACGAAGAGAACGAACTGTTCTTCAACCTCTTTGTCAGCCTGATGCGACTCTCCTACCAGCGCAAGATACGGGAAATGAAACAATGGAGCGAGCAGCTTGCTGCCATGGGACGCGAACGGCAGAAGAACTTCCTGGACTACTGCCAGCGCATGACCCGCGAGAACTTCATCTACAACCTGCACCGCAAGGAGATGAACTACATGACGCTGCCCGAACAGAACTTCGCCACCCGTTTCGCCCCCTTTGTCAACGAACGGAACGTCATGGGTATCATGGACGAACTAAGTGAAGCGCAACGCCACATCGAGCAGAACGTAAACGCCCGCATGGTGTTTTTCGCCTTCTCTCTCAAAATGATTGTTTTATTGAAACAATGAAAAGTGGCAAAATAATGAAATGCAAAGTATCAAATCGTAAATAGTAAATAGTCAAATAGTAAATAGTCAAATAGTAAATAAATAGATGATGGAATTTAAACTACATAACGGAAGCGGAGGTCTCTGCTGCAAGAGTTGCGGCAGGCAGGACAAGCAACTGAACACCTACGACTGGCTGGCAGACATTCCGGGCAATGCCGATGAGAGCGAGCTGGTAGAGGTTCAGTTCAAGAATACCCGCAAGGGATATTTCCGCAACAGCAACAAGATACCTCTGGAGAAAGGCGACATCGTAGCCGTAGAAGCCACCCCCGGACATGACATCGGCGTGGTGACCCTGACCGGACGCCTCGTGCCGCTGCAAATGAAGAAAGCCAATATCAAGTCCGAGGCAGACATCAAACGCATCTACCGCAAGGCGAAGCCCGTAGATATGGAGAAGTACAACGAAGCAAAAGCCCGCGAGCACGCCACCATGATACGCTCGCGCCAGATTGCCCTGGACCTCAACCTCAACATGAAGATTGGTGACGTGGAATACCAGGGAGACGGCAACAAAGCCATCTTCTACTACATCGCCGACGAGCGTGTGGACTTCCGCCAGCTCATCAAGGTCCTTGCCGACGCCTCCGGCGTACGCATCGAGATGAAACAGATTGGCGCCCGCCAGGAAGCCGGACGCATTGGACGCATAAGTTCCTGCGGACCCGAACTCTGCTGTGCCACCTGGATGACCTCCTTCGTGTCGGTATCTACCAGCGCTGCACGCTTCCAGGACATATCACTGAATCCGCAGAAACTTGCCGGACAATGCGCCAAGCTGAAGTGCTGCCTCAACTACGAAGTGGACTGCTACGTGGAAGCACAGAAACGCCTGCCCTCACGCGAGATTACCTTAGAGACCAAAGACGGTGAGTTCTTCTTCTTCAAAGCCGACATTCTGAGCAACCAGATAACCTACTCAAGCGACAAGAACATCCCTGCCAACCTGGTGACCATCAGCGGCAGACGCGCCTTCGAGATTATCGGTTTGAACAAACGTGGCATCAAGCCCGACAGCTTGATAGAAGAAGCCCATCGCTCCGAACCCAAAGAGCCGGAAGACTTGCTGGAACAAGAGAGCTTGACCCGTTTTGACAAGAGCCCGAAAGGCAAGAGTGGCGGTGACGGCAACGGTAACGAGAACAGCAACAACAGCCGTAACAAGAGAAAGAAAAAGAGTGGGAACGGTCGTCCGCAAGGAGGTGAGCAGGGTGCTCCCCAATCCAACAACCAGAGAGAACAATCCAGGCAAGACCGGCAACCGAGACAGAAACAAGACCGGCAAGCACCCAAACAAGGTGAACAGCAACAAGGCGAACGTCAACAACGGAACAATAACAACCGTCGTCCGCCCCGTAACAATAAGCCCAAACCTCAAGGTGAAAGACCTGCCCAAAATGACAAACCGGCTCAAGAATAGGAATCTCTGCCTGAAAGGTATCATACTACTGTTTGTCGCAAGCCTGCTGAGCGCTTGCGACAAACAGACTGTATACCATTCCTTCCAATCCCTTCCCACCGAAGGCTGGCTGCGCGAAGACACGCTCTCTTTCGACGTGAAGGTCACCGACTCACTGACCTACTACAAACTGTCTTTGGAAGTTCGTAACCGAAGCAACTACCCCTATCAGAATCTACCTCTATCCATCTGCTACACCACCGCAGATTCCATTCCGTCACCCACGGACACCATACAGCTAATCCTCGCGGACAAAGAAGGAATCTGGAAAGGTGACGGCTGGGGAGGTCTCTATCAGACTGCCGTCTCCGCAGGAAGCGTTCAAATCGGCAAACCCGGCACCTACCTCTTTAAAGTGGCCTATACGCTACCGGACGAAAGGCTGCAAGGAATCAATGACATCGGCATCAAACTGAAGAGATAGAAACTCCCTATTGTTCTTTATCACCTTCTTCTAACAACCATCTCAGTCTCCCACTCACGTCTCCTTGAAGCGGAAACGGGCGGGGTATCATAACTTGCCCTCTTACCTCATAGCGTTACGTCTTTTACGCCAGAATGTATCGGCCGTTACACCAGCATGTAAAGGGCGTTACAATATAGCGCAAAGGACGTTACAATGCGGTGTAACAGCCTTTACATTACGATGTCAACAATGTGTAAATGCAATGTAATGATAATCAAGTCCATTCGTATGTCCCACAAGGAAACGGTCATAACTAAATTCGGCGATTACGTCCTGCATCAATCCGCAGAAAGATAAACAGCAGGATTGTGAATCCCCAGAGAGAAGAACCTCCGTAACTGAAGAAAGGCAAAGGGATACCAATGACGGGGGTCAGTCCCAGCACCATGCCTATATTGATGAATAGATGGAACAAGAATATACTAAGCACAGAATAACCATACACCCGGCCAAAGGGAGATTGCTGCCGCTCGGCCACGACAATCAGCCGTAAAATAAGAATAAGGAACAGTAACAGTACAGCCGTAGACCCTACGAATCCTTCCTCCTCACCCACGGTGCAAAAAATGAAGTCCGTATCTTGCTCCGGCACATACTTCAGCTTTGTCTGCGTACCGTTCAAGAAACCTTTGCCGGTCAGCCCCCCGGAGCCGATGGCTATCTTCGACTGGTTCACGTTATAGCCGGCACCAGCAAGGTCCTCCTCCATACCGAGCACCACCTTGATACGTATCTGCTGATGGGGTTCCAGCACTTTATTGAAGAAGTAGTCGCTGGAGTAGAGGAAACCTATCGAACCCAAAGCAAACAGCCCAATCAGAAAATAAGATAAATGGCGCTCGCTTAAAGAAAGAAAGACAAGATACCCGACAACAAGTGCACAAAGCCCCCACTGCACCCACACCAAGTTGAAGGGTACCACGTATTCCGAAATCAGATAAGCCACGAGCAGCACTCCCAGCGAACCGCCGATAATATTCCGTGTGGGTTCCCAACGCTTTTTATAAACCCACACCATACCTCCGGCAAAGAGCAGTACCATCAGCAGTACGGCAAATTCCCCGATAGGCGTCGGTGTATCGGCAATCATCACCGCATCAAAACGGATGCCCACCACAAAGTAGACCACTGCACATATACCCCAGGACAGTACCACGCCCGGCATTCCCTCCCGATAAAGCATCAGGAAAAATGAAGAGAACACCCATGCCGAACCCGTCTCCCGCTGCAGGATAATCAGCAACATGGGGAAGAGAATCAGGAAAGCCAGCATAAGGGAGCTTTTCCAGTTCTTCATCGTAAACGAGTAGGCGCTCATATACTTGGCAAGCGCCAGCGCCGTGGCAAACTTGGCAAACTCCGCCGGCTGCAAACTGACCGGCCCCAGGATGAGCCACGACCGCGACCCTTTCGTGTCGGGCGCAATGAATATCGTGACAATCAGCAACAGCATCAGCCCTATATATATAAGGTAGGAGAACATGTCATAGAGGGAATCGTCCAGCATCAGCAGCACAAACCCCAACCCGAAGGAACATATAATCCAGACAAACTGCTTGCCGGCACGCGTAGAGAAGTCCAGAAAGTCACGGTCACCATAATCATAACTTGCTCCACAAACACTGAACCAGCCGAATACAATCAGCAGCAGGTAAACGACAATCGTCACCCAGTCCAATGATTTCCATATGCTATCTCTCCTCGTCACCAATTTATTTACAATTTTACGATTTACTATTTACTATTGAAGTCACTCACCGTTCATCCCTAACCCCTAATCATCATCTCTCCTCATCTCCGTAAAGTATCACCCGGTTACTGAATTCTTCCGCCCGTATCTCATTCTCGGGCGACAGCTTTCCATGCAGATACTGGTCCATCATCATGGCACCGATAGGTACGCCATACGTGGCACCGAAACCACCGTTCTCCACATAGACGGCAATGGCTATCTTAGGGTTGTCCATCGGGGCAAAGCCCATAAAGACAGAATGGTCCTTGCCGCGGTTCTGTGCCGTGCCCGTCTTTCCGCAGACCTCCACACCCGGCAGGATGGCTCCCGCCATGCGGCAAGTGGCGCTACCCGTACTTCCGTCTACAGCGGCACGCATGCCTTTCACCACCATTTCATAATATTCGCGGTCGATGGTGGGATAACGGGGATTGCGATAGATGCTGTCCAGTTCATTGTCTTCTATCTCCTTCACGATGTGCGGAGTAATGAAATGCCCCCGGTTGGCAATGGTGGCACCCAGATTGGCTATCTGCAACGGGGTGGCGAGAATCTCTCCCTGCCCGATGGAGATACTAATCACCGTCAGACCGTTCCACGAACCCCGATAGGGCTTGTCGTAGAACTTTGCATTCGGTATCAGTCCACGCTGTTCGCCGGGGAGGTCGGTACCGAGCCGATAGCCGAAGCCCTGCGATACCATGTGGTCTTTCCATACGGTAATGGCATTCTGCGGCGAACCGTATTTTTTATCACCGAACATGCGATACAATCCCCAACAGAAATAGGAATTACAAGAGGTAGCGATGGCAGGAATCAGCGACAGAGGCGAACCATGTCCGTGACATCCCACATGAAGGCCTTTATGATTGAAACCATGCGCACAAGGGAAAGTCGGATAATCTTCGTGGATAATCCCTTCCTGAAGGAAGGTCAGCGCCTGCGCCGTCTTGAAGGTGGAGCCCGGCGGATAAGCTCCCATGATGGCACGGTTCAACAAAGGCTTCCGCTTGTCCATCTGCAGCAGGCGGTGGTTCTTTCCCCGCTGGCGCCCTATCATCAGATGAGGGTCAAAGGTAGGCGAGGAAACCATGCATAGTATCTCACCCGTAGCCGGTTCGATGGCCACAATGGCACCGATTTTGTGTTGAAGCAGTCGTTCTCCCAACATCTGAAGGTCAATGTCGATGCCCAACGTCAGGTTCTTGCCGGGTACGGAGGAACGGTCCAACTGTCCGTCCATGTAGTGTCCCTGGATGCGCCCGTGAGCGTCACGAAGCAGAATCTCCACCCCCTTCTCTCCACGCAGATACTTTTCATAGGATTTCTCAATGCCTTGCTTGCCTATATAGTCTCCACGAATATAATAGTCATCGTTCTCAATGTCTTTCTTGGACACTTCGCCGATGTCCCCCAGCAAATGGCCGGCAGAGTTATAGGTATATTGGCGGATAGTACGCCGCTGAATATAGAAACCTGGAAATTTGAACAGCTTCTCCTGAAACACACCGCACTCTTCGGCAGAAAGCTGCGTCATGAACACCTGATGGGTGTATTTGGAATAACCGGGGTTCATCCAGCGGTTCTTGACGTCCTTCATCCGTTTGTCAAACTGTTCACGGGTAATGTTCAAGGCACTGCAAAGGTCGAGTGTATCCAGCTGCGTCACCTCCCGAGGCACAAACGTAATATCATAGGCAGGCTGGTTAAACACGAGCAACTTACCGTTACGGTCGTAGATAGCCCCCCGTGATGGATATTGTATCTTGTTCAGAAAAGCGTTGCTGTCCGCGTTCTTCTTGTAGTCATCAGTCATGATTTGCAGGTCGAACAGCCGGAACACGTAAATAAGAACGATGACAATAGCCGCCGCTCCAATTACATATTTCCGCTTTTCCAGTGTATAGTCTTTCATCAATTCCTAATCCTTAATCCCTTTATCCTTTCTTTCTTATTCCCTCAACAGCCATAATGCAGGTCACAGTAAGCAGGGTACTTGCCGCAATTCTCAACAACAGCGTACCGATATGGGCAAAAGAGAAGAATTCGAGGGTAAGCAACAAGCCGTGATGTATCAGCACACTCACAACCAGATATTTCAGGAAAGGAAGAATCCCCATTGTACGGATGGCCGGAACCAGTGTATCCAGCGTGTCACGAGGCACGAACAGCCGCAGGAAAGTGGGGCGCAAGAAAGCCAGCAACACCGTAGCGGCAGCGTTCATCCCCGGTGTGTCGGAAAAGACGTCGACAGCCAGCCCTAAAAAGAATGCCCACAACATCAACGCATTGCGGGGAGTGTCCGACTCAAACTTCAGTATCAAGTAGATATACAGAAATGGAGTGGCATATCCTGCAATATGCACATTGTTCAATATCAGCACCTGCAACAGTACCAAGCCTATGAACCATCCTATTTTATGCAGATAATTAATTAACAACGCTAATGAGTTATAAGTTACGAGTTACAAGTTATTGAGTGTATAAGTTATAAGATATAAAGATGATTAATCTCTAATCCTCAACCCCTAATCCCTAATTTCTTAGTCACTTCTCGTCTGCCCTCGACTCCAATGCCTTTTGTTCATCCTGCCCGTTGCGGGAAATGACGCGCACATTACTCACCTTTCCAAAGTCTGTAGCCAGCTTTATCTTCAACAGATACGAAAGCCCGTCGTGCGAGTCGGACATGTCATCCACCGTCCCCACCATAACACCTTCTGGAAACACGGTGGAATAGCCGCTGGTCACTACTGTATCTCCCAGATTGAATTCGGCATGCCGGGGCAAATCCTTCAGATAGGCAAAACGGGAATTACCTCCCTCCCACTTCAAATAACCGAAATAATCACTGCCCACAATCTTACAGCTGATGCTTGACTTGCTGTTCAGCAACGGAATGACCAACGAATAATGGGGAGAGGTCTTATACACAATACCCACCACGCCATTGGCATCTACAACTCCCATCTCAGGACGGATACCTTCTGTTGTTCCACGGTCTAAAGTGATATAATTGTCAGCCTTGTTCAAGCTGTTCTTTATGACATTCGCCTTGAATATCTGATACTCCGTAGGAGCAAGCCGTTCCATGCTGTACAACCTGGCGGAGTCCAATCCTTTCTCCTTCAAAACATTTTCCAGAAACGAAAGCCGCTGCTCCAGCCACATGTTGCGGTCGAGCAGGTCTTCGTTGGCCGTCTTCAAGTGGAAATAGGAAGTGATGCCACCCGATATTTCATAAACCTTCCCCGCCACGCCATTGGCAGAGGTGAAATACACACTCTGCTGGTAATGATTGAAGCGAAATAATAAAATAAAACTGGCAACCTCTAACAGTAGAAAGAGGAACCAGTAATTATATTTAATGAGAAAGTTTAATAAATTTCGCATTACCGCATCAAGAATGAGAAGCGGTCAACGTTCTTCAATGCCACGCCCGTACCTTTGGCAACGGCATGCAAGGGGTCTTCCGCAATGTGGAACGGTATGTTTATTTTATCAGTCAAACGCTTATCCAGTCCACGAAGCAATGCACCGCCACCGGCAAGATAGATACCGTTGTGAACGATGTCGGCATACAATTCGGGAGGCGTATTTTCCAATGCGCTCAAGATGGCTGTCTCAATCTTAGAGATAGACTTCTCCAAGCAATGCGCCACTTCCTGATAGCATACCGGCACTTCCATGGGCAATGCCGTGATGCGGTTCGGACCATGAACGATATAGTCTTCAGGAGCATCCTCACCGAGTTCCGTCAAGGCAGCACCCACATTAATCTTAATACGCTCAGCCATACGCTCGCTGACCTTCACGTTGTGCTGGCGGCTCATGTATTCCTGAATATCGGCAGTCAAGTCGTCACCGGCAATGCGGATGGAGTTGTTACTTACGATACCTCCCAAAGAGATTACGGCAATTTCCGTAGAACCACCACCTATGTCAACAATCATGTTGCCTTCGGGAGCCTCTACATCGATACCGATACCGATGGCAGCAGCCATCGGCTCGAAAATCAAATAAACGTCGCGCCCGCCGGCATGCTCGGCAGAGTCGCGCACGGCACGCAGCTCCACTTCGGTACTGCCCGAAGGAACACCAATCACCATGCGGAGTGACGGAGAGAAAAGACGGTTACGGTTGTTCACCATCTTGATAAGTCCGCGTATCATCTGCTCGCAGGCATAGAAGTCGGCAATCACACC
>ENA-ORKW01000542-ORKW01000542.1-human-gut-metagenome-genome-assembly--contig:-NODE-542-length-13258-cov-4.54972_pt1 | contig 13258 bp, 9 predicted proteins | sample MGYA00243062_ERZ508813 | MGnify/ENA primary metagenome ERZ508813 (study PRJEB26277, sample SAMN04329846) | human gut metagenome | biome: human-associated habitat | host: Homo sapiens | place: USA...
CCATTGGAAACACCGCGCTTTGTGGACAAGGGGGAGGTGACGCATTCTGTATTCAAGACGGACAGTCTGATTATGGAAATCAATTCAAAGAGTGGTCTTTATCCATTGCTTGCTGCCTATAACATTTACCGTAACCGTTTGGAAGCAGCCAAAGAGAAATATGGAGAAGTCAGCAATGCCTTTTCCCTACAGTTGTGGGATTTGACCATTGAACAGAATATCCTCGTGGTATGCAAAACTCCTATGGCTCGCAGCATTACGCACCGCACACTCGTTGGTTTCCGTGACACGGAAGTACATGCTGAATATTATAAGAACTTGATTGAAAACATATCCCAAAATCCAGACCTTGTGGTGAACACGCTGCGAAACGGTAAAAACTTTTGGGGCATAAACGAAAACAAATATATGACTATAGATGCCATTATAGGAAATCCACCGTATCAATTGGTAAATCAAGGGGCGGGCAATGGTGCCGATCCTCTATATCATCTGTTTATAGACCTTGCCATGCGCTTAGGGGAGAAGAGTACGTTGATACATCCTGCACGATTTTTGTTCAATGCAGGAAAAACCCCTAAAGAGTGGAATAACAGCGTGTTGAACAATCCGAAGTTTAAGGTTGTAAAGTATTGGGCAAACAGTACGGATGTATTCCCAACAGTAGATATAAAAGGAGGTGTTGCAGTAACTTATCACGACAAAAAAGCAAACTTCGGCTGTATTGGTTTCTTTTCTGCTTACGAAGAGTTACGTACCATTTTATCTAAGGTGAAAGCAAAAGAAGAAGCAACAATATCTTCCATTGTAGGTCCTCGTGAACTCTATCGTTTGACAGATACTTTGTATCAGGATAATCCCCAAATGGAGGGTCGCCAAAGTACAGGTCACAAATACAGTCTGGGCGCCAATATCTTTGATATATTTCCAGAATTATTTTCTGACACCTGTACGGTCAATGAAAGCGAAATGGCGGAAATATATGGAAGAGCCGATAACAGACGCTGCTTCAAATGGATTAAGCGCAGATATATTACCCAACCTGATAATTTCGAGAAGTATAAGGTCATCATTCCCGAAGCCAATGGTACCGGAGCAATCGGAGAAGTACTATCCACACCGCTTGTCGGCGTGCCAGTTGTCGGCTATACAGATACATTTATTGGCATTGGAGCATTTGATACAGAAATCGAAGCCAATGCTTGTTTGAAATACATTAAGACAAAATTTGCCCGTACAATGTTAGGCACATTGAAAGCCACACAGCACAACCCACGTGAGACTTGGGCAAATGTGCCGATGCAGGATTTTACGTCAGAGAGTGATATAAATTGGGACGCTCCTATCTCTGAAATAGACAAGCAACTATACTCCAAATACCGACTCTCTGACGAGGAAATTCAATTCATTGAGCAGAATGTCAAATCAATGGCTTAAATATGACTACTCCATCGGCTTTATCATTCTTTCGATAAAGCCGATTTCTTTATCATCTAAGCCGTATTTTCGATAAAGCTGACGGCCAATATCTTCTATTGATTTACTCCAGTCAATATCGCTTGAATTTGTAAAGTCTTGAAGTGGAACAAATCTAAAACTCTCTTTTCGAATATCCATAGTAGGTAGAGCTTGTAACAATAAGAAACGAACTACTTTAGTACATAAATATTTGTACAAATTGTTGGCTTCAAATTTTGTGTCAAATTTGCCCATTACGATATATGACTCTGTACAAACTTCACCTGGCAAAATAATTTTGGTTGTAGCAAGAACTTTTACTTGACCATTCTCATCACTTTCACCCAAATGTCCGGATAAAGCTTTACCTGTTATGACATTGTATTTATCTATGTAATCTAAGCAGGCATTGATCTCTTTTCTTGAAATGAAACCACTGCTTCTGCTCGAATGTACCAATACATCTGTGCCATTCTGCTTATTTTCTGTTCCTCGTATATATGTTCTAAGGCCAAACGGCTTGTATTGAGCTACTATCTTAGAAAAACTTTCAAAGCTATTGCTTAAAATAATTTTATGCAATATGGCAATAGCTTCATTGTATCTTGGAAATATATCATATTGAAGAAATTCATTTAATTGTCGCTTAGTGGCAATTTCCACTTCATCAATAGCATTTACAAACATAGCAACATTACTATTGTATTTTTTTGACCATCTGAAAAAACATACTCCGCCACTGATATTTGCCGTTGGAAAAACTGTTTTTGGATTAGGGAAATCTTTAATGTAGTCAAGATGTATTTCATTAAGCATCATTTTTCTAAAGTCATCCAATCCTCTTCCTCCGCCATACCATTTTGCAGGCATAATCATAGAAATATAGTTTGGATGCATATCTTTTGCTATACATACAAATTTATTGTATATAGGCATTGCTGCTGCTCCATTTCCTCCTCCATCAACTACCTGATATGGTGGATTTCCTATAATGGCATCTGTCGGAACAACTCGGTCTATCTTATTAGTACAGACAACTTATGTTTTACTAATAATTAGAACTGATATGAACACAACTGATTTTAAAGTATTCCTGAAACAGGAAAACTTAGCTCAAAACACTGTTACAGCGTACTTGCATGCCGTGAAAGATTATTTTACGCATTACAAGGAACTGAACAAACGAAATCTCATAGCTTACAAAAGTCATCTGACAGACAACTTTAAGCCAAAAACGGTAAATCTCCGCATATTAGGCTTGAACAAATATTTGGGATATATAGGTAAATCACGGCTACGCATGAAAACCATAAAGGAGCAGCAACGTACTTATCTTGAAAATGTTATCAGCAATGCTGATTATGAATTTCTTAAAAACAGCTTAAAGACGGAGAAAAACCAGACATGGTACTTTGCTGTGCGCTTTCTTGCCGCTACCGGGGCAAGAATAAGCGAACTGATACATTTGAAGACTGAACATATCTCAACAGGGTATTTTGATATTTACACAAAAGGTGGCAAGGTACGCCGTATCTACATTCCGAAACAACTATGTACTGAAGCTACCAAATGGCTGTCAGAGCAAAGCCGTTACTGCGGCTATGTTTTCTTAAACCAATACGGACAGCGACTCACCACCAGAGGAATTGCTCAACAGTTGAAAAACTACGCAAGGAAATATGGTATGAACGAAAAAGTAGTCTATCCACATTCTTTCCGTCATCGCTTTGCTAAGAATTTCTTGGAGAAGTTCAATGATATTTCTTTGTTAGCAGACCTGATGGGGCATGAAAGTATAGAAACTACTCGCATTTACCTGAGGCGTAGCAGTGCGGAACAGCAAGAGATTGTAGATAAAGTCATCACTTGGTAAAAGACAGATGGGAATCTTGACTATCTCGTTCCACCCTTATAGCAAGGGGGGCAAACCACACCCTTTCACCGCATTTTTTGATGGGGTGGTTTGAACCCACCTCATCTTTCCATATTTAATGAAGGAGTCCGTTTCAACCGAATCCCTTAAAGAAAAATAGTTTATCTACCTCGCTGTTGGCTTTTGTTCTCCCTAACCACCGCTACCTGTTTCAATTATGAACTTGTGCCTGAGGCTCAGATATCATCATCTATCAATTCATAGATTCTAGTCTCGTCATTGGCAAAATTTTACCAAATTTTATCTACACATGCCGACTTGGGGTATTATATTTAGAAATGAAGTCATGGATAAGTTCCACATCAGGATGAAGAGGTCTTGACAATACCTCTTATTACATATAACATATTTGATTAAATCATACTAAACCATAGGATTTATAAAGCGGTTCTGAATGTTACGGTGGAATAGTCAAGAGTTATATAAATCAATTTATAGGGTTGGTACTGGAACTTCAAACTTATAAAATAATGACAACCCTCGTAAAGGTTTTGTGCAAAGTTTCTCTAATGATATATTCATGAATGGATTGTGATTCCCCTTTGTTTCACTAGGATAGATTATTACACATGGAATTGATGGGATTAGCGAACTTTCCTCAATGTTCTTATATCCCAAACGTTTCAGTATAGATAAGTCTCTGCTATATCCACTTAACTGTCTAATGGCGTATGTATCAAGAGAATGCCTTTCATATTTCGGGATATACTTGGAATCAAGAATCGCTTTAAAAGTCCCCGATGTATACAAAAAGTCCGGATATCCGGTATTACCTTTGAACTGATACGTTATTTTCTCTTGGTATGCTTCGTACAATAAGCCATAAACGTAATGCTCGTAGAGCAAGGACATATCCAATATAAAAGGAGTGACTTTATTATCTGTCGTTCCTACTTTATTAATACTATAGTCAAAGTGTTTGAGAATGACTTTGGCAAGACGTATGGCTTCTGAATATTCACTAAATAATTTATGAGAACGGAGTTGACCTACAGCTTTCATTTCCACATCATCACTTACGTTCTCAAATTTTTTCAGTGCCTTTGCAATCAATAGTTTAATTCGTGGATATGAACGATGACTGTGACTCATGCGATTAACAAGAGCCTGAGAAAATAGCAAAGCTTTTTTTAGAAGGCGATTTTCAGGGATGTCTATGGAGTATTCGTCGTATTCACAGAATATTCGCTCGTATCTTTTTATGGCAATATTCAGTCTTTCATTCTTGAGTATTTTTATATGTCCCTTCACCTTTTTAAGGTTTTCTTGCTGATGAACGTAACCTTTTTTAAGTGACTTAATACGATTTATCACACTTAGAAAATGAACGATAATAAGTGGGCTGACAATGCTATTCAGTGCAGGAGCTAATACTTGAGGCTTGTCCAAATCAATTTTATATATTTCAGAAAACGAATCTAATGCAAGGTTTGATGAAAAGCATGTCATGAACATTCCAAGGAAATCAATATTATTCATTCCACGCTTGGGTGTCACAATCAACGCTTCTTCGTTATCGATCCATTCCACGCCAATCTTATACGACGCATAATATCCCCAAGGGGTACCATCCACAGGCTTATCCCATTGAACAAGTTCAAGGCTATTATACCTCTCATCATATTCAACGGATACCCCATTCTTTACCAATCGCTCGTGTTCTTGAATTTGCAGCATTATCAACCGTTATCTTCTGTATATGTTAGTCCCTCTTCATTAGTTGGCATAGGTTGCAAATTTAACCATGCCGAAAAAGCGCTGTCTTTTTCTTCGCTGCTCACATTTAGAATGCCATCATTAATGTATTCTGCTATAAGAGGAAGGACTTCATATTCAATCTTATTTTTCAACTCTTCTTCATCAGAAGCCATGAAATAGCTATGACCAATCATCAAATCATCTATTCCTAAATCTCCACAAAGATGTTTCGGACTCACAATAAATGACTTAATATCATCAAACAAGGCAATGGCTTTATCCTTTAAAGCAGAATTGCCCAACATGTCATAATGTTTTGCAATGACGGTTGAATCAGACTTTAATGTCACAAATGCAAAACGTCTGCGAAGAGCATAATCCAAAGTCCCCGTACTTCTATCAGTAGTATTCATCGTACCAATGATATATAGATTACTTGGTACACCAAACAACGTTTTAGAATAAGGCAACGTAACCTTGATGGGATGATTGCCGCTGTTACGTTTGTCTGACTCAAGTAATGTGATTAATTCTCCAAATATTTTGGATATATTTCCCCTGTTTATCTCATCTATTATGAGAACGACGGACTTGTCTACTGTCGCCTTATATTCTTTTTTTACAGCTTCAATAAATGCTTGGGCATATTGCTGCCAGTTGTTTTCACAGCCTTTTCCTAAAGCCTGCTGTTTTACTTTTTCAATATTTAGCGGAGAAGGAGTGTAATCCTCCTCACGCTGTGAAGTGGAGTTTGTACTCCTGCTGCTTATTGTAGCGTTTCCCTCTTTCCACCAAACATAAAGGGATGATCTACCTGACAACGTAGGTATTTCCTTTTTATTTTCAATGCCCTTAATTTGCTGAAGATAATCGTCAATGCACTCAACAATATCCTTATTTTTGTCTGTAACTACAGCATTGCAAGCACGTTTAAATATACCATCTTCGGGTTCGTATGTAACACCAATACTTTCGCCATTTGCATTAGTTTGAATGTGCGGTTTCAATCCTTCCACAAAATCTTCGTAATCCAAAGACTGATGGAATGTGGTAAAAAAGATTCTGTCATCCAGCAAATCTTGGTATTTTCTCATCACAGCAGTATGGTCGGTCAGATCCACATCCGTTATACCTAATACAGACAATGCAATAGCTGCTGTATTATAAGTTTTACCTGTGCCTGGAGCACCTTGCAAAATTATATTATGCTTGGATTTTAAAAGATTGGCACATTTATCCGTAAATGCCTTGTTTTTCATATATTTCAACCAATCATTTATATAATTATATTGTTCTGTGTTTTTGCGACAAGAAGAAAATGTACCTTGAGAGAACAGACCCGACCTCGGTTGTTTGTAACTGTCTGCCCAAGCTAAAATCCTTACTTTTCTAAAATTGATATTTAAATATCTGTCTGTAAGTTCTTCATTATTAAAATTATCACCGCAAATCTGGCATAACGCAATTGCCTGATTGCCTTTTCTCACAAGAACAATATTACCATTATCAATCTCTTTAAAATCTTTACATTGAAAATTATCCCATTCTCCTGTACCAATAATAGGCTCTGCTTCAAGAAGCATTAAAGAGGAATCAATCTCAGTGCCGCCTTTTCCTTCAGGAAGATGCATTTGTATGTGCCAGTATTTATCGCAATCTGCAGTAATAGGAGTATACTGAGTTGTGCTATTAATTTGGTAAATTATATCATTAACTGTCATATTACTATCTATCCAATACTTTTTTCGACTAAAGGGTATACCATATTTCAACACTTCATCATGAAATAATACATCTAATCTATCATCTTCTACCATCTGATAGAATACACTGATTTTTTCATCAGTAAGTCTGCCATCGCCATGGTTCTCTTCGTGCTTCTCTTTTGTATTATTTCGATAACCGACAAATCTGCTTGGAGCGAAGTATATTTTTGAGTTGATAATTTCAACAACAAAATTCTTTCCTCGGGCCATTTTCTCAATAGCCCAATTCTTATATTCATCACTTTGTTCCCCATTCAAATAAGAATAAAGTGTCTTTATGTTGGTCATACTATCTTCTCTATTTTTTATAAAGTCGTCTCTGTCCATAAAGTTATGCGAGTTAGAATATGCTTTTATTAGTATGCAAAGGTACTGATAATTTTACTAAGTCTTGTGAAAATAAATGGCTTATCTATTCAATTTTGATTTGTTTTTCTGTTCGCCCCAAGGAAGTTCAGAAGATGCACCACCTCCACCTGTACCAACATGGACTTGTGCCTGACCACCTATAGCAAGTTCAAAGGCTACTCCGAGAAGGTTGGCTTGTACCTCATTGACCTGTTCATGTGGCTCAAAGACTTCATTGATGAGTTCATAAGCGGTAGCTTCGTTCTTGCTAAACCGCTCCCATATATCACTGAAATATTCTATATAAGTCCTTGTATCATATTCTTCATTGCCAACTTTCGTCCAGATATGGATGGACGGATTCCTCATGTTTGAAATATTGTAATGCACAAGTTCCGCACCGGATGAGAGTTGATATCTGTGAGGATTGGCTTTGCGGTCAAGCAGGTCAATACGTTGGTTCTGCCTGTCTATTACAGAATCCTTTTCTTTTGATTGCTGTTCTGCTGATTCTGCCCGATGGATAGCCTTGTCTATTTCTTTTTGATAACCATTCCGTAATTGTTCAATCTCTGATTTATGCTTTTCTTGCAGTTGGGCTTTTTCTGCCATAAGCATTTTAATCTGACTTTTGAGTTTGGCAATCTGTTCGTCCTTGCTTGCGAGTTCTTTCTTCGCCTTAGCCAAATCTCCTTTGCCGAACCATGACAGGACTGTACTTTTGCCTTCTTTTGCCTGTTCAATATCAGCTTGTAATCTGGCAATGTCTTCCTCATACTTATTCATCTGTTGCTTGTAGTATTCTGAGTTCACCTGATGCTTGGCGGTAGAACCGACAATTCCACGCTCCAATCCGAAGGGCTTCATAGCTACTGCATAGCTATTCTGATATTCATGTAACTTGGCTCGCCGCATCACATCATCTGCCGATAAGCGAGCACCGGATTTCGTTTCATACTTCTTATCGCCCTCTCGCTTTTTGCGAAGTCTTTCTGTGGTTACAATGGGTACGATAGTGGCATGTAAGTGTGGAGTTTTCTCATCCATGTGTAGCACACACGACACCAAATTTTCACTTCCAAATGTATTCTTTAGCCATTTCATATTGGCATTAATCCAATTATCCAGCTTGCCATCATTGGCAATCTTCATCATCTGTTCATGTGTTCCGGTCAGGATGATGCGGATGGCTTTCGTCTGATTCTTGCCAACCTTGCGATGTAATCCAGCATGGTCTATTCTGAATTGTATGGCATCCGTCCTGTTCTTTACTCCGGCAGGAAATGCAATAAGTTCCCGATTAAGCTGTGTCCTGTTCGCATCGGCATTGGCCGGGACATATACCTTGCCTTTGGCATCCTTCCTTTCTATATGGCATGACATACCAGAGTCATTGCCGCTGCCACGTTGCAGGTGGCAGACTGCATATTGTGTATTGCTCATATTTTTTGCGTTTTTGCGATTATTATTTCTGTGTTATGGTTCGTAAAATCCCGTCAATGTGCTACAGGCAGACATGTGTACTGGGAGGGTATCCCTCCGCTTATGGGCTTTTTGACTGCCACTCAGAGAGTGAAAGCGGTGAAAATGCCCTAATAAGCTACGGGATTTTACAACCCCTTTTTACACAGACAGCAAGCTGTCTGATTCTTCCATCGCTCTACTCCTGTCCTGCATCCACAAGTTCCAAGTCGAATGTATCTATCAAGGTATGCAATGCAGGATTGCGTTCCACCATCCTTGCTAGAACCATCTGCGGCGTATCTTCCATCAGGAGGAAGTCGGCAATATCCAACCCGGCTTCGCGCTGCCTGTCGGTCGCCATCTTCTCCAACAGGTCGGAACAAGTGACACGCTTGCAAATGGAGTGAAGCATCGCTGTCTTACGTTTCCATTCCTCTGTTGCTTTCAGGTCGGGGAACAAAATCACCTCACGCCCACACAACACCTGCATGGCTTTGCTGTTGAAACTGCCGTGCATTCCACCTGTGGCAAGCCAGACGAAATCCGGAATAAAAAGGGCGGCAATCAGTGCTGTCTTCTCGCTTTCTACAATGGCAACAGTACTTGCCGGAATTGAAGTTTCGGACAATAGGTGTTCACCGAACAGGCACTGCTTCATGTGGAAATCCGGAACCCTCTTAACCGAGTGTACCCAATTTACCTGATTGAACGGATGCTTGATTCGATGCCCGGTCTTAGCATCATAACCCATAATCTTGCCTGCCCGCACATTACCGTTGATGTCTATCTGCCAGAAAACGGTTGCCCCGTTCCACATCTTGGATGTACCGACCTTATAAAGATTGAACAGCCTGTCAGTCTTCTCCTTGCCTGCCACTTTGGTTAGATATCGGTATAAAGGGTTGACGTCAAACTTCTGCATGGACTGGCTAACCCAATCAGAGGGAAGATAAGAAGTCTGTGGTGCAGAACTAGATAATGGCTTCGCTATTGGCTTGACGGCTCTTGATGGGGTGTCGCTTCTGTTATTTTGTTCAATCATGGTTTCTTTGATGGTTGGATTATCCTGAAAATACTCTTTTGGGGTATAATGGTAGCCACAGCTGTTGATATGATCACATTTGCCCACATGGTTAGGGAATGTAATTTGCGCATTCCCGTCAACATATCGGGTAAAACAGGACTTTCTGCCGCACTTTGGGCACACTTTTTTACTGCCCGGTCTGTATTTTTGAAGATGGAATCTGTACTCACTCATAATGCTTTCGTTTTTGATTACTGCAAATCCCAAAGGCCATTTGCAGTCTGCAGTTCTTACAGCTTTGCAGGAAAACATCATTTTAGAGCCCCAAGACTGCAAGACTGAAGAAACTGCAAGCTGCAACGCGGGTCATTCATTGCAGTTTTTGGTTGATGGTTCATTTTCGTTTATGGAATATTTACCGGATTCATACACCATTTTCTCGTAATGCCCGGCTTTGGACTTTTTCAAGAGCCTGCAGTGACACAACTCCCTGAGATAGTTCATCACCGTGCGCTCGCTGATGTTCTGCAGTTCCTTACCGACCGCTATGGCCGTTTTCGTATCGAAGGTATCGGGTAACAACGACAACAATACTTTGGGAGGCTCTTCACAAGTATTGTCTGCCACGAAGGAACGGATTCGTATGTATGAATCCTCGAAATAGTCATTCAGTCGGATAGCGGCTTTCACCGACACCGGATCCACAAACTGCAGGTGGCTTTCATCGGAAGCATACCGCAGGACTTGGATAATCAGAGCCAGCCGTGCCACGTGAGCCGGATGTTTCATCTCCCGGCTGTCAACGTCGGCATCATCCTCTATCCGGTTGATACGTTCCACTTTTTCGTTCCACAAGGAGAAGAAATACTCTTTGGCTTCACTGTTCATGGAAAGCACATGGGCGGCGTGTTCTTCCATTCCATCTCCTTCCGTTCCTGTATCATAATCCAAGGCAAGCACCTTGTCCAGTATCTTTTCCCAACGTTTTGCAGCCAAAGAGGTCTTTTCTCCGTCATCATCCCGGCTTGTCCATTTTGACACTTCCCGGGATTTGGGAAGCACGAACAGGATACGGTCAAGCAGTCCGTTTTCCTCGAATCCTCTTTTGAGAAGTTCGTGAATACGTTTGGTCTGTGCAGTCCCGATGATGTTGATGCACGGGCGTTCTATATGTACAGGAGTGGAATTGCTTACCCTTATTACATCCAAGGCTCCGCCACTCCATGCGGTCAGCAATTGCTCTATGAGTTGCCCGTTCGTGTAACGGTTGGCGGAATTGACAATGCCCATGATCTCGTCCACCAGAATGGCAACGCTCCGTGGATTGTTGTTATGTGTCTGTAGAAGCGATTCGGGCGTGAAGTCGGATACGATGGTACGGTGAAGAACAGGTTTTTTTCCGTTTTCTCCTGCCGCTTTCCATGCTTCCACTTCTGCCTCATACGCCTTGAAAAGGGCATAGTCATGTTTACGGATTGGACGGTATGCAGCTTCCAGCGGTGGGGTCTTGCCTAGTCCGGGCCGGCCCACCAGAATGATGTACAGTGCGCCGTTGCTCTGCCAGTCGCTTTTGATACGGATACGGTAAGTACCGCCCAAGGCTGTCGATGCTGCCGACAGCATGGACGTCGCGATGAACTCAATCATGTAGTTCTCGTATTTGGTCATGTCAAGTATAACGGACTGTACGGCCAGAGGGAATGCGTCCAAAGGGAAACCTGTGTCTTCGGTATGCTCCGCCTCCATGCGGATTCGGTTGCACAGTTCAAGCCGGCTGTTTTTCATGTCAGCCATTTTTCTTCTTGCAATAGGATGTTACACTTTCGGACTTGCCCCCTGTCTGCACGCGGCGTACATCTGACTTGGCATACATATTCTTGTTGCCTACCTTGACAGGCACGAGGTAGCCGCGCTTCGCCCACAGGTTGAGCGTGCCTTCGCATACGTTCAGCAGTTCCCGGACTTGCTTCGTGTTGAGATAGACTTCTTCCGCTTCACGCTGAATTACTGCCTTATGCTCTTCCTGCTGTGCCAGGATGGTACGCTGTACGATGGATTCGGCAAACATTTTGAGGTCCGAGGGAGTAATTTCCAGTTTTACATTAGCTCCCTGTTCGACCAGAGTTTCTATGGTAATCATAAATGTCAGTTTTGAAATTTATCACGACCATCTGTAAAAGTTCCCTGATGCCTCACTCCCGATGGCTTGTAAAAGAGAAGCACCGCCAACCTTCGGGGAAAGGATTGACGGTGCAAAAGTATGTATGAATTTAAACTAATTGATATATAATGCTTTGTCTTAAATCGTCATGACAATTTAAGACTGCATGACAATATAAAACAGCCTTATTTTACCTTATTCTGCAATATCTGTTTCTTCATCTGTTCTGATAATGCCACTGATTTCCTCTGCTAATGTCCGGAATAGTCCCCGGTTTTCGTCACTTTCTATAAGTGGTGCGGACTGGTCTTTCCCGTCCTTGATTATGTGCCTTGCCGTTTTCAGAGATCCAACGGCCTGTCGTATGGCACTTTCGCTCTTCAAAGACGGCAAATCCGGAATTTGCAGGGTCAATCCAACACTGTATTCCTTGGCGGTATGCATACCGTTCACCAGCCGCAATTCTTTCAGTACATAGTACGGCAATGCCTGATGGACGGCACTCCTGTTAATGGAAACAAAACTGCGGAGACATTGTAGAACCCCCGTTTTATTCTTGCAATTAAGATAATCTATAAGAGGTCGTTCCTGTATCTTTTTCCTTCCGGCTGTACGCTGTATCTTTGATGTTGCATCAATGCCGGAATCTGTTGATTCCGCGCCATTAATGTTACTGTCTGTATCGGATTCCATTTCAGCTGTTGCGGATTGCAAGGCCCATTCACCGATGCGATTTTCTTTAACGGCTTCGTTCATGGCTAAATATTCGTCCCAGTCGGCACGGGTACGGAAACCACTTTTGATGGATACGCTAATGATTTGTCGGGTAACAAAAGAACAGCTTTGTCTGTCCGCTTCGTCTGCTTCCGGACTCCCTGCCTGTTTGCTGACCATGCTGACCATCGCCTCGAAACTCTTTCCGTAGTACAGCCAACTCAACACAAGAGGTGCTGAAAGGATAATGCGCGGTTCTTCGGGCTTGCTGCTGAAAATGGATTTTATCCTGTCCCATAATGTGGCCGGAGCTGTATCATGCAAAGGATTACTCTCCTCCCTCTGTTCATGGTATAACTCCACTATCCGCTTGGGTACTGCATCCTCTTTGAACATGAGGTCTATATTCTCAAAATTGCCCTTACTGTCATCATCCCAACATAACTCCCATTCAGTCTTGATTCTGGGCAGTTGTCTGAATATGGCCTTACAGATGTCAAGGTACTGCCTCTCGTCCCCGTTTGTCATCAGTCGCGCGAAACGGTTGTATTCCTCTCTGTGCGTGTTCTTCCAATGAAGGATATCCGCCTTGAACTGGTCGTATGTCAATTTTCGTTCATCCATATTCATAGTGTATTTTCCTGTTACAATCCAAATAAAATTGGATCAAAGTTTTCGGTTAAATTTGTTTT
>ENA-ORKW01000544-ORKW01000544.1-human-gut-metagenome-genome-assembly--contig:-NODE-544-length-13191-cov-4.07986_pt1 | contig 13191 bp, 8 predicted proteins | sample MGYA00243062_ERZ508813 | MGnify/ENA primary metagenome ERZ508813 (study PRJEB26277, sample SAMN04329846) | human gut metagenome | biome: human-associated habitat | host: Homo sapiens | place: USA...
CATTGTTTATTCCTTTCTGTTTTATCTCCATATTCTTTCTTTGTTCTATTCTATTCAAGAACCACCGCATTGTGGACGGCCTCCTTTGCATCCTTGCCCCAGGAAAACAGTGTTCACCAAATATAATCTGTATTTAATTATTTAAACTGAGCCAGACGTTCCTCTACCTGAGCCATCATCTGCTCATACTTTGCAAGCTTGTCCTTTTCCTCCTGAACCTTTTCAGGCTTTGCATTGTTTAAGAATTTCTCATTTGAGAGCATGCCCCTTGAGCGCGCAAGCTCCTTTGTGAGCTTATCCTTTTCTTTATTGAGTCTTTCCTTTTCCTTCTCGAAATCAACAAGGTCCTCAAGCGGCAGGTATGCAACCGCATCAGGTATCACTACTGATACAGCGTCATCTCCAATACCGGCCTTGCCCTGCTGTACTGTAATCTCGCTGGTAAATGCAAGATTTACATATACCTCCTTGTTGTCCTCGAATATCTTTCTGACTGCCTCATCATCACTTGTGATGAAAAGCTTTGCCTTTCTTGAAGGTGGAACATCCATCTGTGTACGGACATTTCTGATACCCTTTACGAGGTCCTTGCAGTGCTCGATTGCGGCTTCTTCTGCCGGAAAATTCCACTCTTCCTTGTACTCAGGCCATTTAGAGAGCATGATAGTCTCCTCGTCTGACTGAAGTGTGCAGAAGATTTCCTCTGTGATAAACGGCATATATGGATGAAGGAGCTTCAGTGCATTTACAAGTACTGTCTTAAGCGTCCAGAGTGCTGCATTTGCCGACTCTGGGTTTTCATCCTTCTTGTAGGTACGAACCTTTGCAATCTCGATATACCAGTCACAGAACTCATCCCAGATGAAGTCGTATACCTTTTGTACTGCGATTCCAAGCTCGAACTTGTCCATGTTTTCTGTGGCATCCTTTGCAAGTGTATTTACCCTTGAAAGAATCCACTTGTCTGCTGCATGAAGCTCATCAAGCTTTGGTTCTCTAAGCTCTACACCTTCAAGGTTCATCATGATAAATCTTGATGCATTCCATACCTTGTTGGCGAAGTTTCTTGAAGCCTCAACTCTCTCCCAGTAGAAACGCATGTCATTTCCCGGTGCATTTCCTGTGATAAGTGTCAGACGAAGCGCATCTGCACCATACTTGTCGATAACCTCAAGCGGATCAATTCCGTTTCCGAGTGATTTACTCATCTTGCGGCCCTGAGAATCTCTTACGAGTCCGTGGAAAAGCACTGTGTGGAATGGTGCCTTGCCCATCTGCTCATAGCCTGAGAAAATCATTCTGATTACCCAGAAGAAAATGATATCGTAGCCTGTTACGAGCACATCGTTTGGATAGAAATAGTCAAGATCCTCTGTCTTTTCAGGCCAGCCAAGTGTTGAGAATGGCCAGAGCGCTGATGAGAACCATGTATCAAGTGTATCAGGATCCTGTGTCCAATGCTCCTTGCCACACTTAGGACATTTGCCTGGCTTTTCTATTGAAACTACCATCTCTCCACAGTCATCACAGTACCATGCAGGTATTCTGTGTCCCCACCAGAGCTGACGGCTGATGCACCAGTCGCGGATATTGTCTGTCCAGTTGAAGTATGTCTTGTCCATTCTTGAAGGAAGAAGCTTGATTTCTCCGTTCTTTACTCCCTCAACTGCAGGCTTGATCATCTCGTCCATCTTGACGAACCACTGCTGCTTGATCATTGGCTCAACTGTTGTGTGACAGCGGTCATGCACACCTACATTGTGTGAGTGTGGTACAACTTTTACTAAAAGGCCCTGCTCTTTAAGATCCTCAACCAGTGCCTTTCTGCACTCGTATCTGTCCATTCCGGCATATTTTCCGGCCTTTTCATTCATTGTGGCATCATCATTGATTACAACGATTTCCTCTAAGCTGTGGCGTTTTCCTACCTCGAAATCGTTAGGGTCGTGTGCAGGTGTAATCTTTACACAGCCTGTTCCAAACTCTTTATCTACGTATGAATCTGCGATTACCGGAATCTCCCTGTCTGTGCATGGAAGCTTCAATGTCTTTCCGATGATATCCTGATAGCGCTCATCATCAGGGTTTACAGCTACGGCTGTATCTCCGAAAAGTGTCTCAGGACGTGTTGTTGCTATCTCTACGAATCTGCCTTCCTCGCCAACTACAGGATAGTTGATGTGCCAGAAGAAGCCGTCCTGCTCCTCATGCTCTACCTCTGCATCTGAAATAGATGTCTTACATACCGGACACCAGTTTACGATTCTTGAGCCCTTATAAATCCAGCCCTTCTTATAAAGCTTTGTAAATACCTCCTGTACTGCGTGTGAGCATCCCTCATCCATTGTAAATCTCTCACGCTGCCAGTCTGCTGATGATCCGAGCTTACGAAGCTGCTTTACGATACGTCCGCCGTACTCTTTTCTCCAGTCCCAGCATTTCTCCAGGAACTCTTCTCTTGTAAGGTCTGCCTTGTTGATTCCCTGCTCCTTAAGTGCCTGGATAACCTTTACCTCTGTTGCGATGGATGCGTGGTCTGTTCCCGGCTGCCAGAGTGCATTGTAGCCCTGCATTCTCTTGTATCTGATAAGGATATCCTGCATGGTGTTGTCAAGGGCATGTCCCATGTGCAGCTGTCCTGTGATGTTTGGTGGTGGCATCACGATTGTGAATGGTTTTTTGCTACGGTCTACCTCTGCATGGAAGTAGCCATTATCTTCCCACTTTTTGTAAAGACGGTCCTCGATGTCCTTTGGATCGTAGGTTTTGTTTAGTTCTTTGCTCATGTTTTCCTCCTTTTATATGAATGACGCAAAAGCTTTGGGGGTGTTTTGCTGTTTTTCTTTTTATTTACTACGGGCGACCGATTGGATTGCATACGCAAGCTTCCGGTCTTACAGTTTTAGTACATGCCATGACGGAAATAGCATAGTAGCAAATAAATTTGCGCTATATATGCACATCTCAGTCTACAAAAAAAACCCTCCCGATCACTGACCGGAAGGGCGAATAAGCGCTGTACCACCTTCGTTTACATCAGAGCGACATATACACTAAAATATATGACATATACGCTCGAATGCCTCTTGTCCTGTAACGTGGACGAATCGGAAGAACTTATGTCAAATCTTGTTATATATAGATTTAACTTTCTGGGTTCTTCGGCTCAAAAGCTACCTTCCATGATTTCTGTCTTAAGCATCTTTCAGCCTGCCCAAAATGTATCCCCATCTTACGGACCGGATGCTCTCTCTGAAAGCTTTCGTCATGTACTCCTCTTTCTTATGCCTTTAAATATTTTGCCTGTTTCTTTCTACAATATTAAAGTGCATTGGGTGATTTGTCAATATGATTTTTGCACAACATTCTTAGTTGCAACTATATCCACACCGGTTGCTGCAACATCGCTTAGCAGTACATCACCTATATGCACCGGTGCCTCTACCGTGATTTGGTTGATACACTCCATCACATCCATTATCTTTTCCTTTGGAATATCCTGTGCCGTCTTTACGGATACCATCGGTATTGTGCCATTTTTCACACAGACTGTACTTGTCACAATTCGTGTCGGATGCGTTACTTCCTTTGCTCCGTAGTCTGCTCCGCGCTTGCAGGTATTTCCGGTTACTGTGACATTTTCTCCATCTATTGTCACCTTAAGGGCACATCCCAGAGGACAGCCTATACATGTCAAATTTCTTTCTTCCATGATACTATGCCTCCTCAATCTTTATCGTAATTGTGCGGGGATTGTCTGTTTCGATGAGCTGCTTCTTCTTAAGCACTACCTGCTCCATCTCACCCGGCGCCATAACAGGACGCTTGCGGTGCTGCAGCTGTTTATCATCCAGATATACTGCAATATAGCAATTCTTATACACGGCTCCCACTCGAAATCTTACCGTCACAGTATCATCCATTTGTGCAGTATTTATAGTGCTTGGAACAGTGTATCTGACTCCGCCTGTAGCAGTTATCGATATTTCTTTTCCATCGCAACTCTTATCACCACCATTTTTCACATATTCTGCGGCATGGCGGCCTGCTGCTGTCGCTTCCTCTGACACATAATCCACGAGGTCATGCACATGAAGCACATTTCCGCAGGCAAATACACCGGGCACATTTGTCTCAAGGCTTTCGTTTACGACCGGTCCGCTTGTTACCGGATTGAGCTCTACACCTGCTGTTTTTGAAATCTCATTTTCCGGAATGAGTCCGCACGAGAGTAAAAGCGTATCGCACTCGTAAAACTCCTCCGTTCCCTCAATCGGCTTATTGTGCTCGTCAACCTGTGCAAGAGTGATGCCCTCCACACGCTCCCTGCCCTTTATATCAACCACTGTGTGGCTGAGCTTAAGCGGAATTCCAAAATCATCAAGGCACTGCACGATATTACGCTTCAAGCCTCCCGAATACGGCATGAGCTCTGCAACCACCTGCACCTTTGCCCCCTCCAAGGTCATTCTCCTAGCCATGATAAGACCGATATCTCCTGAGCCGAGTATTACTACCTTTCGTCCCGGCATGTAGCCCTCTATATTCACCAGTCTCTGAGCTGTGCCCGCCGAGAAAATTCCTGCCGGTCTGTAGCCGGGTATGTTAAGAGCACCTCTTGCTCTCTCCCTGCAGCCCATCGCAAGTATTACGGTCTTTGCAGCGATATGGAAAAGTCCGTCTGTGCGGTTCATAGCTGTAACTATTTTATCGTTTGCCTCATCTTTTATCTTTACATCATGCCTGTCATCTGCCCCGTTTTCGAACTCGCCACCGGTTGAGATGTCCATGACCATCGTATTGAGCCTGTACTCTATGCCAAGCTCTTTGACCTCCTTGATAAATCTGCCGGCATATTCAGGGCCTGTGAGTTCCTCCTTAAAGGTGTGCAGGCCAAAGCCGTTGTGTATACACTGATTTAAGATACCACCAAGCTCACAGTCTCTTTCCAGTATAAGTATTTTATCTATTTTATTTTTCTTAGCGGAAGCTGCTGCCGCAAGACCTGCCGGGCCTCCTCCTACTATCACAATATCGTAAAATTCCATATTGTCCCCCTATGTTAAGCTGATATTAATCCAATATCAAGCTATCGTCACCTGTCTCTTGGAAATAAGACAGACTATCCGCGATTCTTGCTCATTCCAACAACTATCTTTGACTTTCCACCGCTTTTAGTGATGTCAAGCTGCGAAATGCCTCTCTCCCTGGCGATAATCTCCATAGTTCTCGGAGAACAAAAGCCCGCCTGACATCTGCCCATTCCGGCTCTGGTGCGTCTCTTCACACCATCAAGTGACTTTGCGCCCAGCGGTCTGTTTACCGCATCCATTATCTCGCCCTCCGTAATCATCTCACAGCGGCAGATTATATTGCCATACTCAGGCTTTTCTTTTATCAGCTTTTTATACTCATCCTCTGAAAGCTTCTTTGGATTTAAAATACCTTTTCTTGTCTCAATGAAGTCCGCATTTTTAGAAGGATTAAAAAGCTCCTCAACTATTGCTGCCACTCTCTCACCGATAGCCGGCGCACTTGATAAGCCCGGTGACTCTATACCTGCACAGTCCACAAAAAATGGTGCATCTTTAAGCTCCTCGATGATAAACTCATGTCCGTCCTCATGTGCACGATTTCCTGCAAACGATGTGATGACTTGACGCATAGGAAGTGACGGCACCGAACGTGTGCCGGATGTCGTAACATGCGCTAAGCCCGCTCTTGTTGTATTTGTACCATCCTTGTCATCATGATCATCTGCTGTAGGTCCGATTAGGATATTTCCGTGTACTGTCGGGGTTACAAGCACGCCCTTGCCGTATTTTCCCGGAAGCTGGAAGATTGTCTTGTCAACGATACCACCAGCTGCCCTGTCTAATAGCTCGTACTCTCCGCGCCTTGGTGTGATATGGATTTTGTTTTCACTCACCATGTTGTGAAATACATCAGCATATACACCGGCTGCATTTACAACGCAGCGTGCATGAATTTCTCCATTTTGAGTAATGAGAATATAGCCTGCCTGCTCCTTTTGTATCTCCTTCACCTCGGTGTTAAATAAAAACTCCACACCGTTTGCCGCAGCATTCTCAGCAAATGCAATATTCATGCCAAACGGACATAAAATGCCTCCTGTCGGGCAGTAAATAGCTGCCACAACTTCATCAGACAGATTCGGCTCCATCTCATGCGCTTCGCCTGCATCAAGAATTTTAAGTCCCGGTACCCCGTTTGCAATCCCTTGATTGTAAAGTTCCTTAAGCCTTGGCATATCGTCATCGCTAAAGCACACTATCAGTGAGCCGTTTCTTCTAAACTCAAAATCAAGCTGCTTCGAAAGCTCGTCCATCATCTCATTTCCACGGATATTCATCTGTGCCATAAGTGTACCGGTCTTACAATCAATTCCGGAATGGACAATAGCACTGTTTGCCTTTGAGGTGCCACAGCACACGTCCTCCTCCTTTTCCACCACACAGATGGACAGGTTATATTTCGAAAGCTCTCTGGCACAGGCGCTTCCCGATACTCCCGCTCCTATAATTACTACATCATACATGTTATTTTCTCCTACCAATTTCCATGCATTGTTTAATTGCCGTATCACTAAGCTCATTTAAAACAATGCAAGCATAAGCTATTATTCATCCTTCGCCCAGTTAAATGCGCAGGCGACAGCCTTTTTCCACATTTTAAGCTTCTTTTCTCTCAAATCAGCCGCTATCTCCGGCTCAAACACACGGTCAATAGACCAGTTTCTCTTTATATCATCCATGCTTTCCCAGTAGCCCACCGCAAGCCCTGCGAGGTACGCTGCGCCCATGGCTGTTGTCTCCACGCACACAGGCCTGTTGACCGGTGCATTGCTGATATCAGCCTGCATCTGCATGAGCAGATTATTGGCACTGGCGCCGCCGTCCACCTTAAGTGATGTGAGATTGATGCCCGAATCAGCCTTCATTGCCTCAAGCACATCATTTACCTGAAATGCCATTGATTCCAGAGTCGCTCTTATAACATGGTACTTGTTTACACCTCTCGTAAGCCCCACAATGGTTCCTCTGGCATACTGGTCCCAGTACGGTGCTCCAAGCCCTGTAAATGCCGGCACCACGTAGCAGCCGTTTGTGTCTTTTACCTTTCTCGCCATGTATTCTGAATCTGTTGAAGAATCGATAAATTTCATCTCATCGCGTAGCCACTGGATAGAGGCTCCTGCCACAAATATTGATCCCTCCAGCGCATATACCACCTTGCCGTCTATGCCCCAGACTATAGTGGTAACAAGTCCGTTCTTTGAGGATACCGGCATCTCACCTGTGTTCATCAGCAGAAAACAGCCTGTACCGTATGTATTTTTGGCTTCTCCTGCCCTAAAGCAGGTCTGGCCAAAAAGCGCAGCCTGCTGGTCTCCTGCCGCTCCTGCGATAGGAATCGGACCGCCGAAAAACACAGGATTCACCTCACCATATACACAGCTTGACGGCATTGGCTTTGGAAGCATGCTCTTTGGTATATCAAGCTCCTTAAGTATCTCATCATCCCACTTTAGGGTATTGATATTAAACATCATGGTTCTTGAAGCATTGGAATAATCCGTGACATGCACCTGTCCCTGAGTGAGCTTCCATATAAGCCATGTCTCGACTGTTCCAAACAAAAGCTCGCCTCTTTCGGCTCTCTCCCTCGCTCCCGGCACATTGTCAAGGAGCCACTTGAGCTTAGTTGCCGAAAAATAAGCATCTATCACAAGCCCTGTCTTTTTTCTGAAGGTCTCGGTAAGCCCCTTTTCCTTCAGTGAATCTGCATACTCTGCCGTGCGTCTGCACTGCCATACTATCGCGTGATAAACCGGCTCACCTGTATTTTTGTCCCATACAATTGTGGTCTCTCTCTGGTTAGTAATGCCTATCGCACATATGTCGGCTGCCGTAGCCTGGATATTGGCCATTGCCTCCTTTGCCACCTCAAGCTGTGTTGCCCAGATTTCCTCTGCATCATGCTCCACCCAGCCCGGCTTTGGAAAAAACTGCGTAAATTCCTTCTGTGCCACACTGCACATCTCGCCCTTCTCATTGAAAAGTATACATCTGTTGCTGGTCGTGCCCGCATCTAATGCCATAATATACTTTGCCATGTAAAAATCCTCCAACTCTCTATATTTCCAGCTTTTTTCCTTCTATCCTGCTACAGCTCTTCCTCTACCATGCTCTTCTCTCTGTTGAACGCATCATAGATACATGGAATTACTATAAGCGTAAGGATGGTTCCGTATACGAGACCTCCTATTATTGCGATTGCCATCGGCTTTATCATATCTGAGCCATCTCCGATACCTATCGCCGATGTAAACATTGCGAGTATGGTGGTCATCGCTGTCATCAGTATTGGACGAAGCCTTGTACGGCCTGCGTCTATGATTGCCTCATGCTTGCTCATGCCCTCTCTTCTGGCCTGATTGATGTAATCAATGAGCACGATTCCATTATTTACAATGAGACCTGCCAGCATGATAAAGCCAAGCATTGATATGATTCCGAGCTCATTTCCCGTGATGAAAAGAGCTATAAAGCCTCCTGTAAACGCAAGAGGTATACAGAACATGATAATAAACGGTGAAAGCAATGACTGGAACTGCGCCACCATGATAAGATAAATAAATATCACTGCAAGCACAAGCATAAGTCCAAGCTGACTCATTGACTCATTTATTGTCTCATCCTCGCCCTCCATGTCTATTGAATAGCCATCAGGAATGCTAAGTTTATCAATTTTTGATTTAATTTTATTGCTTAGTAATGTTACATTATGGTTTTCATCAACCGCACCTGATACCGTAATATATCTTGTCTGAGCATCTCGATGAATGGTACTTAATGTCTGTTCCTGCGAAATAGTGCAAATATCACTGAGCGCAATCTCTTTTTCACTGCCATCATTATCCTTATAGGTAAATGTAAGGTTTTTGATGTCGTCCACAGTCACATCAGACTGCTCCGCAGATTGTAAGTATACCTCATAGTCCTTTATGTCGGTCGTAATGGTTGTTGCGCTCTTTTGAGATGATATCTCACCGGATACGAGCTGGTATACCTGAGCCACCGTATAGCCATACTTTGCTGCTTTTTCCTTATCCACAGTTATCTTAAGCTCATTGATTGTATCTCCAAGACCGTCATCTATATCTGTCACGCCCTTTGTGTCCTTAAGGATATCTGCCACATCACTTGCAAGCTTCTGCAGCTTGTCTATATCATTACCCTTAATCCTGACAGAGAGACCACTTCCAAAAAACTCTGATGAGTCCATAGCCTGTGAAGATGCTGTTACCTTGCAGTCCAGATTCTTTGTGCGTTTTTCAATTTCATCTATTACCTTATCAGATGAAACATCCGACTTCTCATCAAGCAATATATACATGCTCACGCTGTCGCTTCCTGAGCTCATCAGGTTCATGGTCGAGCTGCCGCCTGCTGTAGCTCCTATTGTGTCTATGCCCTTTATATCAGATATTTTGTCCATGACCTTATCAGACAGCTCTGTAAGCTGCTTGAAGTCGAGCTTTTCGTCATCCTTCGCCTCTATGGTAAGTGAAATCTGCTTTGACTCCATGTCAATATCCATAAATGTAATTCACCTTGACATGCAAAGTGCGCTACTTCCGACTAAAAGCACTACTGCCGCAATAAATACCACCGGCTTAAATCTAAGACATGTGCCGAGCACATTTCCATACCAATCCTTAAAACGGTCAAACCATGGATGCTTTATATCCTTCGTCTTTTTGAGCATGCCTGAAGCAATTGCCGGTACAAATGTGAGTGCCACTACAAGAGATGCCATAAGAGTAAACGCTACCGTAAGTGCCAGGTCTACAAAGAGCTGTCTCGTGATTCCATCAGTAAAAATGATTGGCGCGTACACACTTACCGTGGTAAGTGTAGAGGCAAAAATGGCTCCTGCCACCTGATTTGCACCCTCAACAGCCGCCTTCTTTACCGAATATCCCTCTCCCCTTAATCTGTAGATATTCTCGATTACTACGATTGAATTATCCACCAGCATTCCTATTCCAAGCACAAGTCCCGACATAGAAATGATATTTAAGGTGATATCCGTAAAATACATAAGCACCACAGCCACAATAACCGATAGCGGTATAGATGCTGCAATAACAAGTGTCGGCTTTATATCCTTTAAGAACAAAAGCAATACGAAAATGGCAAGTATTGCTCCCACTATCATGTTTTCCATAACACTCTTTACTACCATGTCGATGTATACGCCCTGATTCATGAGCACTGTGGTATGTAATCCGTCATTTTCCTTTTCCAACGAATCAAGCTTGTCTAAAAGACGGTCTGTGACGTCTCCTGTAGAGTAGCCGGTCTGCTTCTCCATGGAGAGCATTATTCCGGGATTACCGTTGACTATCGCATATGTCTCATCCGAGTTGTCAGTCATCTCAACATCTGCCACATCACTGACATGAATAGGAGCTATTCCATCAAGCTTCATATCCATGAGCACAAGATTTGTTAAATCCTCAATTGATTTTATCTCATCTCCCACCTGTACTATGTACTGCGTGCCATTTGAATCATTTACATAGCCTGCAGGCATATCAAAATTCTGAGCGACAAGCAGCTGCGAGAGTGAGTCAATTGTTAAAACTGCATTTAAGTTTGACTTGTCAAGTGCATCATCCTTACTCTTTTCAAGCTCCTTCTTTGAGCTGTCAAGAGATGCCGCTGCTGTTGCAAGCTGTGCCGACTGCTGTCCTATGCTTATCGAGCTGATGGCTGCCTGACTGTTTAGATTATCATAAGCATCTAAAAGTGCTGTCTCTCCTTGTGCTATCTGGTCAAGCCCGCTTTGGCACTGCTCTATACCTGTATTCACCTGAATGAGAGTCTGTGCTATCGCTGACGCTGCCGCAGGCAGATCATCTGCTGTGTTTACGGTGATTCCAAGCGCCGAGAGACCTGAAAACTGTGATGCAATCTGCTTATCAACCTGCTCAAGCTGCGCTTTGAGTGCTGTGCCCGCTTCACCCGGTGCATTTGCGCCCTCTTTGAGTGACGGAATTGTCTTTGTATATGTATCACTATTCATGAAGTCTGAAAGAGCTGACTGAATTGTTTCAAGCTGGCTCTTCTGCTCATTTAAGCTTGCAAGAGTACTCTCCAGCTGAGTCTTCTGCTCTGCAAGCTTTGCCTTTTGCTCCTTTAGCGTATCCACTCCCGCGCTCATCTGATCCGATGCAGATGCGATTGCGTTTTGTCCGCTCTCTATCTTTGCGCTTGCATCATCCATCTGACTTTTTGCATCATCAAATTTCTTTGAAACGGCATTATTTATTTTCTCATTGAGCGCATCTATCTTGGCCTGATTCATCGTGACCTGTATCTGCTCGGTGAGCTCACCTGTCGCAGTCACTGATGCGACTCCCTCTGTACTCTCAATTGCAGGCTTAAGTGTGTTTTCCACAAAGTCGGTGATTTCCGACTTACTTTTCCCATCCATATCCACAGCAGTCATCATGATTGGAAGCATGTCCGGATTTATCTTCATAATGGTCGGAGTACCCACTCCATCCTTCCAGCCAGCCTTGACCTGATCTATTTTCTGCTGCATCTCTATCACTACAGAATCCATGTTGGCATTCTGCTCATACTCGCATGTCACCAGAGAATAGCTGTTATATGACATTGAGCTTACGTTTTTGATATTGGACGTAGTTGCCATAGCTGCTTCAAGCGGCGCGGTGACATCGCTCTCCACCTCCTGTGGACTTGCTCCCATATCTGTTGTCACTATAAGTGCATACTGAAAGCTCATATCCGGCAGCAGATCTGTCGTCATCCTGCCAAGTGATACAACACCGAGTACTATTACCAGCAGTACTCCTACAAGTACAGTAAAAGGCTTTTTTACACTATATCTTGATATCATCTGACCCCTCCTTCTTCTTTTCCTTGATAATATCCTGCCTTAGTTTGATAGACATTGTGATTACTACGATTTTCACAATAAATTTAATTCGCTGTTATACTTTTATTATACAATGTGGCGGATTGCAACTCAATTGGTTTATACTTTTTTAAGAGTTTTTAACAATAAAAAAGACACCCAATTATACGATTAATATAATTCGATGTCTTTAAATGTCTTTAAATATCTTTTATTTTAGCTTCAAATGCCCTCTTCCTCAATCTCATCCTCATCATCATTGATACCTGCAACAGCACTTGTAACGGCTCCGATTACAGCGACAAGCGCAAAGATGATAACTAAAAAAATAACTATAAAGAATGCTACTAAAAAACCTGTATCTGTCATATAATTTACCCCCATAGCTGTCTCACAGCTTCTTTAAAATATAGTTTTAGTTTAACACACTTGTCTGTAAATAACAATATCGTAAGGGGCTAAATTATTGACTAAATATTGACTAAAATATTGATTTATGAAATTGCTCAGTCCTTGATCTGCATACCGTTTGCATCCATATGATAGCCTTCAGTCATGATCAGCTTTGATACCGGAACTATCTCATAGCCCATACCCTGCAGCTTTGTGAGCATCTCATCGAGTGCCTGCGAGGTGTATTTTGCGCCTAGATGGCAGAGTATTATCGAGCCACAATCCAGGCTTTTGTGATTGCACACTGTATCTATAATGTTTTGCACACCATAGTTTTTCCAGTCGAGCGAATCCACATCCCACTGGATTGGATAATAGTCACAGCCATACACTGTGTCAATCAGTTCATTGTTGTACGAGCCGTATGGCGGTCTGAATACCTTCATATCCTTTCCGGTCAGCTCCTTGACCTTTTTGTGCACATCCATTATCTCTGTCTTCATCTCGCCTGCAGTGATTGTTGCCATATCATAACCAGCGTCTTTACACATTCAGGGTTATCACTCACAAAACCTCCTGTCATAAAAAATGTAGCCTTTACGTTGTGCTTGTCAAGTGTCTCCATCATACTGTCAAAATCCTCTGCTCCCCAGGCACAGTCAAATGAAAGGGCTATCTTTTTTTCTGTTGTCTGAACCGAATATACAGGCAGCTTTCTGTCCCCGAACTGACTCACAGCACTGCTAAGTGTCTCCATCACCTCTATATTTTTCAGATGTGTTATGTCTTTCTCTCTGCCATATATAACGCCTGTAATAAGAAGCG
>ENA-ORKW01000548-ORKW01000548.1-human-gut-metagenome-genome-assembly--contig:-NODE-548-length-13075-cov-23.2485_pt1 | contig 13075 bp, 5 predicted proteins | sample MGYA00243062_ERZ508813 | MGnify/ENA primary metagenome ERZ508813 (study PRJEB26277, sample SAMN04329846) | human gut metagenome | biome: human-associated habitat | host: Homo sapiens | place: USA...
AACGACTAACATCTTTTTTCGGTTAATCTTTGTATGATAAACCTAAAACTAATGTCTTTTAGAGTAATTACTTGGCTTCCTTCCAATATTCTGGAGCACCAAGGCCTGCAGCAAAACCTGCATAGGTATGCTTGCGATAATAATCCAAATCCCAGAGGCCTACTGGCAAACCAGGACGCCAACCACTATTGGCAGGACTGTCAGTAGCACACCACTGGCAGATACCCCACTGCTGCTCCTTAGGAACAATCTCAAGATATTTCTTGACGATAAACTCGTAGTAAGCACGCATTGCCTTGTGCTGTTCCTCGGTCATATCAGTAGTCTTTACTTGGATATATGGGTCTTTGCTGTTCTTATCCACGTTCGGAACCTCCAAGCCCATATCCAACTCAGAAATACGAACCAACCTACCTGTACTAACCATCAGGTTGAGCATGTTCACGTAAGCATCCTCTCTTTTTTTCTGCTCAACAGGATCCATGCAGCATGAAACGTGCATCTGACTGCCGATACCATCAATCTTGGTAACGCCGTCCTTCTCCCACTCCTCAATCCAATGAATCAGACTCTTGAGCTTCTTGTTATCGTCGTAAGCAGTTTCGAGGTTATAATCATTGATGAAGAGCTTCAACTCCTCAGGTTTTCCACCAGCATCAGCAAAGCCCTTGCGAGCTGCAGCTACAGCAGTGCGAACATAATCAAGGTCACCCAGGTAATCCTGCCAGTAGAATTTGTTCTTGGCATCATCTGGAGAAACTGTACCACGTGTGGCAGACTGGAGATCGTAGTAACCATCGCCATCAATATCTTTACCAGAGATAGACTCGTTTACAACATCCCAAGCCTTCACCTTACCCTCGGTAGCTGCCATCATGCCGTAAATCCAATTCTGCAAAACAGGAGTAAGTGCTTTCTTCTTTTCCTCATCTGTAAGAGGAATAGTATTTGAAGGCTTCGTGTAGTAAACTTCAAAATCATCAATATGGAGGGTACCCGCATATTTGCCGATATTCAGCAGCAGGCGCAAGGCATTGTCACCATTACATGTGGTAGCTACATCAACTTCCTTCCAATCAGTTGTAACCTTGATGGTAGGGAAGTCACCACAGCCTATGTATCCTTCAGGATTCTGGAATCCAGCACCAAATTCGCCAGCTACAGAACCCTTGATTTTCATCTTCAAGTGATAGGTTTTACCATTCTCGAAAGCGAAACCTGGTTCATAGCAAACCTGTGCATTCCAAGGGTTTTCCTTGGCTGCGTTGTTACCAACCTCACAAACACCATTTACAATCTTTGGCGTATTATCCATACCCCATCCACCAAGGTTCTGACCATCATCAAAGGTAAGATGCCCAACACTTACAGGGATTTCAACAGAAGGAGCCTCGAAATGAGAGATTTTAATAGACTTCCAATAAATCTTACCTGCAAAATCTCCGTGCTGGAAGAAGAGACCATTACTATCCATGACAGGAGTTACATCGAACGAAACTTCTTTATAATCACCACCTACAGGAATCTTGAAGGTATTCTTGGCGCCAGCTCCCCAGTTACCCAACTTAAAGCGGATATTAGCAGGCGATTCACCTTCTGCCTTGCAAAGGAAGGTAATCTTATATTTAGTGCCTGTTTTAAGAGGAATGCCATTTACCAGCCAGTACTGAAGCTCATAAAATGGGTCTATCGGCTCTGGATTGGTTATGACCACAGCACCACCTTTATTCCACTCTGTTTTTACAGAAGCAGGCGAACCCGTCCAATCGTAAGATGAAAGAGTAGAACAGTCAAGTTCATAATCAGTCTTCTCAACTTTCTGACTAGGGTCTACTTCTATTACCTTATCAGCAATCAGCCCATTCAGATACTTGTTAGGCTGCTGTTCATGCCAAGCCAAGGTATGACCATAAACCGAAAGACCTGCATCTGTGGCATTCTTAACATATTCACTTACATTATCAAAATTCATGCGACCATCATCAGCAACACAAGAAGCCATCTTCATGGCGTTGCCGGCTACAGTCTCATTGAAATTGCTACCAGCAAGACAATATACAAGTCCCTGCTTGTTGAATTCGGCTGCTTCGAGCGCAATGCCCAACTTAAAGTCGGGATTGCACTTGCCGGAAGCTTTCATATCTTCCACGTATTTCTTCAAAGGCTCGTAGTTATTCAGATACTGATATTCCTTCAAATTCTTGGTCATATCAGTTCTGTACTCCGAGAACTTGTCATCAGCACAAGAAGACAAAGCCAAGAGAGCCATCAAGCCTAAACCTAAATTAATATTTTTCAATTTCATAATAATCAAATTATTAGAATGACACTTATCTATCAAGAATATTACTTCCTGATATACTGAGGACTGAATTGAACAATACCATTGGTGTTACCACGAGTCTGGGCAACAAACTGATCGGATGTTTCCAAAACAATGCCTGAACCGAAATCAACCTTGTAATTGAGAGTCAGGATGTCACGATCCTTGTTACCCCAAGCCAACTTTGCTCCCTTTTCTACAAACTTACCTGTACCGGAAGCAGTCATGCCCTCTGTATCAGAAGTAACGGTACAATTACCCTTATCATCGAACGTAAGTTTCAAGTTGCAAGTGACCTTAGAGCCGTCAGCTTTATTTACAGAGACTTCGAAATTACATTCCTTCAAACTCTTGGTTGTAATGTGACTCACTTCATCCTTTTCAATAGTTGCACCTTCACGCTTTACCTCATGAGTTTGTCCATTCTCTGTAATCTTGTCAGTTCCTCTACGGAAATAAAAGCCATCCCATGGATTCATAAACTTAACGCAATAAAGGATATAATCCTTAGGAGCAATTAACCAAGCTGAAGCATCAGTACGAACAGGAGTTGTACCTGCAACGGCAGGAGAACCCGAAAGAATAGAATCGGCTCCCACCATTTCCTTGATGCGAACTGGGATTACATATGTATTCTTTGCACAATCAGGGTCAGCAAAAAAAGCATCCTCCAACTTAACCTGAAGACGTCCCTGCATTTTCCCATTATACGCAACCGTCTTGGTAGGAATTGTATAATAATTGCTAGGCATTGGCTTTACAGGAGTGACTCCATCCTCAAAATACAGATTGTCACACAATGAATTATCAACATCTACATTCAATGTGATGTTTTTTCCATTATATGCTCCACCCATTGTAGATACGATATACAATACATGATTGTTATCATCCGTATTATCGCGATTCTCATCATTGCCTAAAACTACAGAACGTTCGATATACTGATAAGGATAATATACAGTAGTACCGCCCTCATAATCAGGAAATTCTTGGTTGCCATTCTCACAAGAGTTAAAGCCTAAAGCCAAGATTCCCAATGCAGCCATGGACAAATATTTGCTTATCTTCATTGTTTTCATCATTTTAAATATTAGTCGTTATTTTTTACTTCCCAGCCCTTATTCTGCTGCAAGTTGCTCCACTTCAACATTTCGCTCTGTGGTATAGGACCGTAATACATGTAATCTTTATAGTTGCGATCCTCAACCTTCATGACTTTGTATAATGGGGCACCAGCCTCTAAAGTGATTTCTATACCACGCACAGCCTCATTTAGAGGAGCTTTCCAACGGCGAAGGTCACTAAAGCGCTTATTTTCAAAACAAAGTTCCAAACGACGCTCGTTTCGAATCAACTCACGCATTTTCTCTTTGCTACCAGCGCACTCATCCAAGTATGGATCCTCGCCAAACTCGCCAATTCCGGCACGCTCACGGATTGCCTTGATTACATCGTAAGCTGAGTAGTTGTGAGATCCCCTACCCTTTGGTCCCCAAGCCTCGTTGGCAGCCTCAGCGTAATCGAGGAATATCTCAGTATAGCGAATATACACAGGATAATGATACTGAGGATTCTTTGAATTAGGGTCAGGATTACAATCCTCACGCAACAGCTTTTTCATGTAATAGCCTGTACGAGTAGAATTGGAAATCTTATTCAAACCATCATTGTTATTAGCCGTCGTAATGTCTGTATGAATGGTCTTTCCCTTATAAGTACTACCATCATGAATGATATAAAGGTCAAGACGAGGATCTCGATTGCTGTAAGGATTCAACTTATCATACTCAGAACGATCATCGGTGATAGGATAACCATTTACAGCAGGGAATGCATCGACCAGATTCTGAGTTGGGTTGATTCTACCCTTACCATAAAGAGACGGAGGGAAATTATCAGACTCTTGGTTCAGACCAAGATCCCAGTCATCAGCACCATTGGTACGACTGCCACGCCAAAGAATTTCAGCAGGACAAGCACCTGAGCCAAGCGCATCGATTTCCCTGGTTTGCATAAACCAATTATTACCTGTAGCAGACAATCCATTCACACCATTGATACGGTCAAGAACGGTAGCTGCATCGTCAGCAGCCTTAGCATAATCCACGTTTGTACCTTCAGAGAAAGCAGGACTAGCTGCAAGCAAAGATACCTGTGAGCGAATAGCCTCAGCGATACGACCGCTGATACGACCACGCATAATGGAACCAAACACACGGTTGTAGTCTCCTGCGGTCTTTACTCCGATTTCCTTATACTTGGCAGGAACATCGTTATCATCAGTCAAATCATTGTAATCAAGAGGGAGAAGCTTGGCAGCCTCGTCCAAATCGCTATAGATTTGATCCAAGCACTCTTGGAATGTATTACGTGGCTTGTTGAAATTATCAGTAGAAGTCTCTGGTTCTGTCAAATTAGGAACGCCAAGCAGTTTGCCATCGGCTGTCCATCCACCATGATTCATCAAAAGATAATACAAGTTGAGAGCTCTCAAAGCATAAGCTTCACCTTTACGGCTATCACAATACATCTTACGGGCATTCTCGTCCTTTGCCCAGTTTACCTTATCTACCTCCTGAAGGAAGATATTGAGATATTGGATACTAGCACGACCATTTGTCCATTTAGACATAGGATCGCTATTAGCAGTCCAAGAACCTGTAGCCATCTTGAGAAAGCTATTTGTCAAGTCATTGCTTACAGCGTCATCTGTAGCAACATCAGTAACACTCTTCGTATTGTAAGGAAGCATGGCATAACCATATCCCAATAGTCCCTGAGCGTATGTTGGCTCATTGTAAATCTCATTCAAGCCACGGTTGTTTTCATCTGCAGGCTCGAAGAGATCTGAGCAAGAAGCCAAAGTAAGCGACATTGCTGCTAATATAAATATATTTTTTACTTTCATTTCTTTCTACATTTTAAAATGATTAGAATGTTGCCTTCACACCTATATTATAATAGCGTGTCTGAGGCGCAGACCCAACGTTCATCTCTAAGACTTCGCGCTCTCCTGAAATGGTAAGCAAGTTAGCTCCGCTTACGTATGCCGACAACCCCTTAAGCCATGTCTTTTGGAACAAAGTACTAGGCAAGTCGTAAGTTATCTGGACCTTAGCCAAGCTGAAAGCATCCGTCTTGTACATCCAGAAGTCTGATGTCTGGAAGTTGTTGTTACCATCAAGAGATGTCAAACGAGGATAGGTTGCAGTCTCTTTGGTTTCCTCTGTCCATCGGTTACGAACTACAGCAGAATATTTGCTATCGCCCTTTACCCACCAATAAGAATTATTCTTGACTCCCCAAGCACCGAAGTTACCGGTACCAAGAGCGAAGAAGGTAAAGTTCTTCCACTTAGCTGTAAGATTGACACCAAGCGTGAATGGTGCTCCATACCAACCACCCTTACCCAAGAAGACTTGGTCGTATTGGTCAATTTTATTATCACCATTTACATCCACATACTTGATGTCACCAGGTTTAACTGTTCCATCAAAATAGCTTTGGTCTGGAGAAGTTTTGATTTCCTCCTCGCTTTGGAAGAGACCTGCGCTCTTGTAACCCCAAATGCCATCAACTGCCTTTCCTTGTCTGTTCTGATACTGCTCTACGTTGTTCTCATCTCGTTTGGTAGCCTTGGTTGTATAGTAAGTACCTGTCACACCAAGTGAGAGATCCACATCACCTACCTTCTTATTGAAGTTGGCTGCGAAATCAAATCCTACTCTACGATTATTGTTGTAATTCAGTACAGGCATAAACGAAGCCGCTGGATAACCAGTATTCAAATGAGATGGATAGAATGTTGGCGAAGAGATGAGATAACCCTCCATCGAATTGATGAAGAAACTTGCATCCAATGTCACCAATTTCTGCCACAGGGATGTCTTGAAATTCAGAGACAACTCTTTGCGCTTGATAAAATCAAGGTCTTTGTTCTCACCTCTTTTTGAATAGGTGTATTTATCGCTAGATCCATCATACCATCCATAGCCGTAATCAGAACTCCAAATACTCTGATAGAGATAGTAGCGATTGTCACCATTTGCTATATCAATATCCTCATTGATAATACTACCTGATACACTAATCATCATGTCATCTACCACCTTGGAATTCTTCAAGAAAGACTCATTCTTGAGTCTCCAACCCAAAGAAAGTGATGGTGAGAGAGCCTCACGATGACCTGGAGCCAACTGGGCAGAGTGAATGGCAGCTAATCCAAAATCTGCGTAATACTTCTGGGCATAATTGTAAGAAGCATCGAATGCAAGATTGGCACTAGAGTTCTTATGATACTGTCCAGACTTCGACTGCTGGAAGCCAGAAGCTATCAACATTGCCGACAGATTGTGAACCTTGTTGAAAGTATTGTTGTAGTTGAACTGACCAGAGAAAAACATGGTCTGGTTATCTGTACTTCCGCTGATGTTCTGGTTGCCAGACTTTTTATCCTCACCTTCCTTCTTCAATGCGACAATCATATCCTTGCCATCAATGTTAGCCCATGTTGGGATATAAACAGCATAGCTATTATCGAAAGAAGTATTATAAGAGGTGGCATAGTCAACTGCGAAATGAGTCTCGAAAGACAAGCCCTTCAACACCTTGTGCAAGTTGATATTGACACCCGTATCAAACTGGAATTGACGACTAGTAAATTTACTACTTCCTGCAGAATAGATATCAGCAAAAACATTGGAGGAGTTTGCCTGAGTACCAGCAAGGAAGTATTTGCCATCTACCAACTTCGCAACGCTCATCAAGTCCCAAGCAGCCTTAGCATTAGGGGCTATCATATCTGTGGAGATAAGAGGAGCTGCATTCTGTGGAAAATTAGGACGCCAAGTAGCAGCAGCTTCCCAGTAATTACCCTTTGCAGAATGAGAATCATAGAAGGTTGCACTGGAGTTGACCCAAGCCTTAATATCATCAGTAATGTCTATATCCACATTACCACGAACGCTGAAGCGCTGGGTATTATTATTCTTAGCCTCACCAAACTTGAAATAATCGCCCTGGCGATAATAGTTGATATTGCTATAGAAATGAGCTCGCTTACCACCACCGCTGATTTCTGCAGTAGCCTCATAACGGCTGTTCATCTTTCTGAGATAATCAGAAGAATAGAAATCGAGATTAGGATAACGATAAGGGTTCAAACCTGCTCCATGATTATAGATGTCCTCAGCAGAATAAAGCTCAGACAGACCATCATTACGACGAGCCTCGTTATAGAGAGTCATATACTCTGCACTGCTAAGATACTCAGGATAAGACTTTGCTACATTCAAACCTGCATTAGCCTGCACCTCGACCTTCAAGCCGTCATTATGACCACGCTTGGTAGTTATGACTACAGCACCCTTGGCAGCCTTGCTACCATAGAGCACCACAGCCTGCGCACCCTTGAGGAAAGAAATCTGTGCAATCTCACTTGGTTGAACGTTGTTAGCTTCACGAGGCACACCATCTACCAAGACGAGATAACCAGCGTTGTCGGCATCCATACCCCAGAGAGAATTGCCATTCCAACCACCTACATAACCTTGCATATTGTCGAGGCTATAAGTATGGTAATTCTTCTTCATCAAGTTCTCTACATCGACTACAGACACACCGCCCAAGATGTCATCCTTGGCTACCTTTCGGTAAGCCACCTGAACCATCTCCTTGTCGGCACTGGCTGTATCGGATTCGCTTGTCTGTGCAGTCTTGGCATTGGCACCAAGAGGAGCCAAAGCCACGAGACTTGCTACAAAAAGCTTATAATTATATGATTTGAATCTTGAATTCATACTATCATTATTCATTTAGTATTACTAATTTATAATTTTAAACCTTACCAGCCTGGATTTTGTTTAAACTCTGAACTGATCTGAGTCTCCTTGATTGGCAATGGGAACCAATAGTGCTTGGTACCAAAATTACGAGTCAATATCAACTTTCTACGATAATTGGCAACCCGAGCGTCCTTAGGATCATTCTTCGTATAGAAGTCTGCACTTTCCACACGGTCAAACTCCTGTGAGAATTTTTGATTATATGGTGCCTCTGTCAGAAGCAACCAACGCTGCAAGTCACAAAAACGGAATCCTTCGAAAGAAAGTTCTACCTCACGCTCACGACGGACCTCGTCCATGAACTTATGGTTGTCTGCAACAAATTCTGGAGCAACATGACCTGCACCACAACGGTCGCGAAGTGTATTAATTGCATCTTCTGCGGTCTTGCCAAAGTTTGAAGACTTGCCAGAAGCACCACCGAATGCAGCACAAGCCTCTGCATACATCAAGTATATGTCTGCAAGACGCATATATGGCAAATAGCAGTGTAAAGCTGAACCCCAATCGTAATCTTTATCCACTTCATTACAAGTATGAGGCACCAACTTCTGAATGAAATAACCCGTACGGCTTGCATTTGCTATTGGGCGCATATTACCACCCGTATATAATTGGCAATACTGTAAATCTGCATACTGACCAGGTGTTCCGTTCAAATACTTAAAACCATCGAAGACGATATCGTGGTAGAAACGGGGATCACGATTTTTGAAAGGATGCTCAGGGTCGAAACCAGACTTTGGATTGGGTACATACTTACCATTCTCAACCAAATAGATTGGTTCTCCGTTAGCCATTCCATAAGCCTCTACAAGGTTGGCCGTAGGTTGGTGAATGACATTATCATGAGCAACTACTTTCTGTACCTTAGGGCCAAAGACCTTAGAGGTATTCCAGTTAGAGCCATTAAAATCAGGAGATGGACCACGGAAGATAGCTTCAACCGTTCCAGGCATTTTCCAGTTCTGCTTCTTGGTATAGAATATATCAGAAAAACAGCTATTGGCATCAGCAGATTTCTCATGATTGTAGATGTCTGAGTACTTAAACTCTGCCAATGCATATTGTGTCTGACCAGCTTCCACAAGAGAGAGCAGTTCACCAAAAGCCTCAGCTGCCTTCTTAGCATATTCCTGATCATAATCATAAGTCTTGCCATTCTTGCTGGCACCAATCTGCGCACCATTCTTCATCAAAGGACTAGCAGCCCAAAGATAGGTTTTACCAAGATAACCAAGAGCCATGATCTTATTGATGCGAAGATCATTCTTACCTTGTGTGGCAGCACCTGCAGAAGTCTTATCCCAATTAATAGGCAACAAATCGGCAGCCTTGCGGAAATCAGCTGCCGCTCTATCAGCGCATTCCTGATAAGAAAGACGTGGCAATCTCTGCTCGGCATTGGCATCGAGATAAGTATCCACATAAGGCATACCACCAAAATACTCCATCATTTCCTCATGCCACCATGCACGGAAGAAATAGAGCTGACCCTCTATCAGTTTTTTCTCTTCAGCACTTCCAGTCACAAACTTGTCGATATTCTGTAAACCGAGATTACATTTTCTGATGCAATACCACGCATGGTTCCAAATACCGTGTGCGAACTTATCTGTGGAAGTAGAAGCACCATCACGCTTTAACCAGTTACCAGTAGATTCCCATGCACGGAAGTTACCTAAATCAACCTGATGGGTCATTCTATTATCAGCCTCAGGATTGAAGATTTCATCATCACCCCAGTTCCATGAAGGACAATAGTTACATTTCTCTTTATCTGGGATACAGTTGTATATTTCCTCAACGAAACCTTGGAAATTACGGAAATTGGCAAAGGCATCGTCTGCAGAAACTGTTGAGTCTGACTCCTTGTCCAAGTAGTCTTGACAAGAACTCAGCGAAGTACCGAGAGCCAGCGAGACGCATCCCGTCAACAATAATGTCTTTATCTTATTTTTCATCTGAATATTTTCTTTAATAATTACAATGAGAATTTAACACCTAAGTTGAAGCGGCGAACCGTAGGGTATGCTCCCAACCAGCCACCACCACCGAGGTTTGCCTCACGGTCATCAGGCATACGAGTCCAAAGCCAGAGGTTATTACCATTCAAGTAAATCTTGAGGTAGTTTACGCCTAATGCCTTAATCCAACCCTTGGTCCAGGTATAAGCAATCTCGACATTCTTCAAACGAATGTAAGAGCCATCATACATATATTGTGTACCATAGGTGTAACTTGAAGCAGTGGCACCCCAACGAGGAAGGATACATTCTGCATTGCTTTGATTCTTATTCCACCAAGTACCAGTATCATAAACATTATCAAGCATATTACCAAAGCTTGTCAATGATACGTCACGGGTCACATTAGTTACTCCATAGAACTGAGCGAAAGCTGAGAACCCTTTCCATTCGAAACCAATAGTAGCATTATAGGTGTTCTGCGGACTACTGCTATAACCTACAGGAGCCGAGTCCCTGCTATCAACAACACCATCACCATTGAAATCAACAATGTAATAGTCACCAACCAAACGGTGATTGTCATTGGAGTCGTGCGCCGGAGAACCTATCAAATCATCAATATTATTGATAAAGCCCTTATCTATATAAGAGTGATACTGATTCATGGCAAATCCTGCCTCCTTTTGATAATTTGGAGTAAAGAGGGCATCATCCTTCAAAATCACCTTATTCTTGGCATGGGTCATATTGAAATTACCCCAGAGTCGCAAGCCATTAGCAAACACCTTATTAAGTTTCAATTCCCACTCGTAACCACTAGTACGAACCTTACCTTTATTAATAGTAGGTGCTGTCGTTCCGAAATAAGAAGGAACAGAACGGTTGGAGCCGAAAATCAAGATGTCATTACGACGATCACAGAAGAAATCCAAAGAACCAGTAATCAAGCCTCCCAAGAAACCATAATCAATACCGAAGTTGGTTTTCTTAACTGTTTCCCATTTCACATTATCATTTCCAAGAGTGTTCTGTCGATACCATGTATAGATGCTCTCTGTATGGTCGAGATCCATCGTAGTCTTGCCGCCATACGCCCACTGACTCATATACAACCAGCGACGAGTAGAATCAAATGGGTCACCAATGTTGTCATCACCAATCTCACCATAGGAAGCACGGAACTTCAACATATCGATGATGTGATTGTCACGAAGAGACTTCATGAAGTTTTCCTCAGTGATGGTCCATCCGATAGCACCTGAATTGAAGAAGGCAAAACGATTGTCCTTGCTGAACTTTTCTGATCCGTTATAGGCACCATTATACTCGATGTTATAACGACCTGCATAGCTATAGGTAGCACGGAACGCCCAGTCCTCACGGTAAGTTGGCATCACACTACCACGTGCATTCTCCTGACGTGAGAACAATCCCATGGCTGATACATCATGCTGTCCAAACTTGCGAGCCCAGTTGAGCTGCAACTGATAGTAGAGGTTGCGAACAGTCTGGTTATTATCTACAGAACCACCTTCCGTTGACCAGTTCACACCTTGCTGCCAATCAAACTTATTATTTCCTTCAAGTTCTTTACCATAAGTAACCTGACCTGTTTCAGGATCAATATACTTAGTCTGGGCTTCATTATTCAAGTCATTGATACCTCGTCCTGTCTCAACAAAAACATTATCCCAAGAGATAGTACCACGGAAATTCAAGCCTTTGGTTATGAAATCCAATTTCTGCTCAAGGGTAAAGTCTGTATTGATACGAGTGGTTGTAGCCTGTGCTGTACCACCGATAGCAAGATTCTGTGCAGAGTTACTTACATTGGAAGCAGATGGATAGAATCCCCATGTGCCGTCAGAATATTGTGGCAAGAACACATCTGGAGCGATGTTATAAGCACCAGCCCACTGCTGACCAATCTGCCACTCACTATTGCTCATGTTACTCCAAGGAGCTTTTCTTACGCCATTGCTACCAGCCACATTTACCTTCAAAGTAGTGCTACTTGTGATGGCAAAGTCCAAGTTACTACGAACATTGATACGATTGTATCCATAGCCAGAGTTGTAGTTACGACCATTGTCATACTCACGGAAGAGGTCACCCTCATGCACGAAATCAGCAGAAGCGAAGTACTTAACGAATTTTGTACCACCACTCACGTTCACGTTCGCATTATAGGACATAGCAGACTTTTTGAAAAGTGCATCCTGCCAATCCACATTGGCATAACGTTCACGCTGCTCCTGCGTAGTCTGGTTTCGATAGTTGTCTATAAAAGACTGAGGACGAAGATATGAAACACCTTCAGGATAAATGCCCAGTTCACGTTCTACCACTTGGTTGCGAAGCATCAACGCATCATAAGAGTCGTACTTATTAGGCAACTTAGAAGGAGCTTTCAACGTAGCATTGAAACCAATGTCAATCTTAGCCTTGCCTTCCTGACCACGCTTGGTGGTAACCAAGATGACACCATTGGCTCCCTTCACACCATAGACTGCAGTAGCAGAAGCATCCTTCAGTACAGAGATGCTCTCCACAGAAGAGATGTCCACGCTGCTCAGAGGACGTTCAATACCATCAACGAGAACGAGAGGGTCGGAATTGTTCCATGAACTAGAACCACGGATGATAATCTGAGGTTCCTCCTCACCAGGCATACCATTGCCTTGGATTGTAACAACTCCTGGGAGGTTACCTGTCAAGGCTGAACCAACGTCGCTGACACCAGCTGCACGCTCCAAAACCTCACCAGTAGTCTGGGTGATGGAACCTACGACAGAAGCCTTCTTCTGCTGACCATAACCAACGACTACAACTTCGCCGATGGCGTTGTCATCTTCAAGAGTAAGTTTGAACTCTCTCTTCTTACCAATCTTTACTTCCTTGGTCTTCATACCTACGTATGTAAATACGAGGATAGA
>ENA-ORKW01000550-ORKW01000550.1-human-gut-metagenome-genome-assembly--contig:-NODE-550-length-13073-cov-6.76901_pt1 | contig 13073 bp, 8 predicted proteins | sample MGYA00243062_ERZ508813 | MGnify/ENA primary metagenome ERZ508813 (study PRJEB26277, sample SAMN04329846) | human gut metagenome | biome: human-associated habitat | host: Homo sapiens | place: USA...
TTTGTTTGAGTATCCGATGGACGGTGTGTCTGCTATTGATGGAGACATTACCAAGATAGGAGATAAATATCATTTATTCTATGTGGCGCACGACGGTGTGGGTGGTATCAAGCAGGCGGTATCCGACCGGATGAACGGTGGCTATGTGTACGATGCCCGCTGGTATGACTTTGAACCCAAGGCATGCGAAGCGCCCAACGTATGGAAAAGGATTGGAGAAAACAAGTGGGTGCTGATGTATGACATTTTCAGCATCACTCCTCATAACTTTGGTTTTGCGGAAACCTCCGATTTTGTACATTTCAAGAACTTGGGGCACTTCAATGAAGGAGTCATGAGAACCACAAACTATACTTCGCCCAAGCACGGAGCGGTGATTCATCTGACAAAAGAGGAAGCTGATAATCTGGAGGAATATTGGAAGATACATCAGCGGAAGTATGATCGTGAAACATTCCTTCGCCAGCAAGGTCAACACACCGAAAAATGAGAAATAATAGATGGTAAAAATGTAAAGTAACAATGTAACAGGAAGCCGCAGGAATACTCTCAGAGGGTGTTCCTGCGGCTTTTTTGTCTTTCAAGACTCTATTGTTACAAAATTTATAGTTCTTGTTACCTCCTTTTTATTCTATTTGTATATATGAGTGTATTTTTGTGTACAGAAAAACAAAAAAGATATGAAAGACACTTCATCACATATTACTGTTCAGTTTCTGACAGAGACATACACGACTTACAGGCCACTGGTGTTTCGTTACATTTCTTATAAATTGAACGGTTGTTTGGAAGCAGAAGACTTGGTGCAGGATGCTTTTCTCCGTTTGCTGGAATATCGTTCCATGCTTCGTCCTGAAACTATTCGCTCGTTTCTTTATACGATAGTTCGCAATATTGTCATTGATTATCTTCGTCATCAATATAAAAAGCAGGAAGTTCTGTCGTCCCTGCAAGACGAAATTTCTAATTCAGTATGTGATATAGAAAATACAATCATAGCAAGAGATATTAGACATTTAGAATTATCTGTCGTAAATCGTCTTTCAGGTAGGAATAAAGTAGTTTATTATAAATCTCATTTTGAAGAAAAGACAGTATCTGAGATAGCGGTAGAGCTGAATCTTTCCAGGCGTACAGTAGAAGGATACTTATTGTCGGGAAGGAAGGTGATTCGTGAGTATATAAAACAATGTATATAAGATTAGTTAATTTTTAATTTATGAAAAATGATTCTTTGTTTTTATCCAAAAAGGTCTTTTTCTCAGCAGTAATTGCTTCTGCGCTTTTTTGGGGAAATGAGAGCCCGATGTATGCTGAAGTGCAAAGTATGCAAACAGTAATGCAGTCGGTGGTTGTAAAAGGACAGGTGGTAGACCTGAATGGTGATCCTGTTATTGGGGCAAGTGTACTTGAAAAAGGTACAAATAATGGGGTGATAACGGATATAGATGGAAACTTTACATTGAAAGTTGCCAATCGGAATTCGGTTGTGGTGGTATCGTATTTGGGATACAAGGCCACAGAGGTAAAAGCTTCAGATAAAAAAATTAGTCAAATTACTTTGAGAGAAGACAGTGAGATTTTGGATGAAGTGGTGGTAGTTGGTTATGGTACGCAAAAGAAAGCAACTCTTACAGGTTCTATTGAGCAGGTTAATGGAAAAGCATTGGAAAGTCGGGCTGTAACCAATGTGGGACTTGCTTTGCAAGGACAGACTCCAGGTTTGACTGTAACTCGTACTTCACCACGTCCAGGTAATGAAGATATTAGTTTTCAGATTCGTGGTGCTACGTCTGTTAATGGTGGTTCTCCTCTTATCATAATTGATGGAGTGCCTGCACTGAACAATCAGTCTTTCCAGAATATGAACTCTGATGATATTGAAAGTATCTCTGTGTTGAAGGATGGTGCGGCATCTATTTATGGTGCTAAAGCAGCAAATGGTGTGATTCTTGTCACAACCAAAAAAGGTAAGGGAAAATTGACTGTGGATTATAACTTCAATATGCGTTTTAATACCTTGGGTATCACTGGATATTCTTCTACAATGCAGCAGTATGCTCAGATGTGGTTAGCAGCCAATGATGAAGAAGAAGTTGAAGACTGGTGGGCCTGGGTTTCAAGAGAAAACATGGAAAAAATGGCGCAAGGTATTGAAGGTATTTATCCTACACAATATTATGGCGATATTTTTATTGGAAATGCCAACCGTATTGATGAAATGTTTGCAACCAGATTTTCTTATCAGCATAATTTGAGTTTGTCTGGAGCAACCGATAAATCTGATTATCGTATATCTCTTGCCTATGCAGACAATCAAGGAAACTTGGCAACAGCGTATGATGGACAGAAGCAGATTAACCTTCGTTTAAATTATGGAAATCAACTGACGAAATGGTTGAGACTTGAAACAGCGGCCAGTATGATTAAAACAGATACAGAAGGGCCTTCTGTGGGATTGGATGCTTCATTGTATGCACAAGAAATGCCTTTATTCCCAGCTAAGAACCCGTATGGACAATGGTATGCAGATTATGGAACTGTGGGTGACAGACAGCCGGCTGCAGCTACGGCAGATGGGGGACGTGATAATAAAACTTCTTTGATCAGCCGTGTGGATGTAAAAGCGATTGTAGATATTTGGAAAGGCTTCTCGTTTGAAGGTATGGCTTCTTTCCAGAATGAAGAATTTAGAAGAGAACGTTATGTTGTTCCTGTACAGACATACGACTGGTTTGGTAATCCTGCGGAACAAGTGGTATCAGTAACAAAACCTACATTAAGTACTACCGACCCATCTAATTTGGCTCATAATAATCCTGGTTATCTGACTGTAGCAGAAAACTACTTTTATCAATATTATTCTGCATTGTTGAAATACAAGAATAAATTTGGTGACCATAGTGTGTCGGCCATGTTGGGTATCAACGCAGAAAAAAATCAGGTGAAGAAAGTGGCTGCCGGTCGATTGAACTTTACGAATGATGGAGTGTATGACTTGAATGTGGCAGATAGTGATATGATGGGAACCAGTGGTGGAAAATATCATAATGGTACTTATTCATACATTGCTAAAGTGAACTATGACTATCAGGAAAAGTATTTGCTGGAGTTGATGGGACGTAGAGATGGAAACTCCAAATTTGCAGATGGGTATCGTTTCCAGAATTATGGCTCATTCTCTTTAGGATGGGTATTTACTCAGGAAAAATTTTTACAGCCTATCACTTCTTTCATAGGACTTGATTTTGGTAAAGTACGTTTGAGTTATGGTACTTCCGGTAATGATGTCGGACTTGGAAATTATGATTATGTTTCTACTATTAATCAAGGAACAGCTGTGTTAGGTTCACCGGCAACATCGGTTATTGCCACTTCATTGAATAATTCCGGTTTGGTTAGTTTGACTAGAACATGGGAAAGAGTTGAACAGAAGAACATTGGTGTGGATTTGAATTTCTTAAACAACCGCTTGGTGTTTAACTGGGACTACTTTATAAAAGAAAATAAGGGAATGCTTTCATCTGTTTCTTATCCTTCTGTGTTGGGAGGAACAGCTCCGAAAACCAATAGCGGACATTTAAGAGTGAGAGGTTGGGAAGTTGCTTTAACCTGGCGTGATAAGGTGAAAGATTTCAATTATTTCGTATCTGTAAACTTGAGTGATTCCAGAAGTAAGTTGATGGATTTGGAAGGCGCTGATACTTTTGTAGCGGGTAAGAATGCTACGTTAAATGGCTATCCTTTGAATGCCTGGTTCCTTTACAAGACAGATGGTTATTTCGCTTCACAGGAAGAGGTTGATGCATATTATGCAAAATATGCTAATAAAGGTGGTGATATGGCTTTATTACCTTATGGTAGTCAGACGGAGCTTCGTCCAGGAGATATTAAGCGCGTAGATATGAGTGGAGATAAGTGCATTTCAGCTGAAGGTGGAGCTTCAAGTGACTTGATTTATATGGGAGATGCAAATCCACATTATATGTTCGGTATTTCATTGGGAGGCGACTGGAAAGGTATTGACTTCAATGCTTTATTCCAAGGAGTAGGAAAACAGATGATTATGCGTCAGGGCTGGATGGCTTATCCGTTCTCTGCGGGCTATACAAATCAGAATCCAAGTTTCTTAGGTAAGACATGGACTGAAGAAAATCCTAATGCGGAATATCCTCGTCTGACAGTGTATAAAGATAGAGCTGCATGGAACTATTTGAATAATGATTTTATGCTTCAGAATAACCGCTATATTCGTTTGAAATCTTTGGTTATTGGTTATACATTGCCAAGAGTATGGACGTTAAAAGCTAAAATGGAAAAAGTAAGAGTTTATTTCTCAGGTAATGACCTTTGGGAAGCTACCAGCATTAAAGACGGTTTCGATCCGGAAATGGGAGAAATGGCTCAGAATACAGGGTATCCGTTTGCAAGAACATGGTCATTTGGTGTGAATGTTACTTTTTGATAGATATAATAAATGATAATAAAGAATATGAAGAAAATATATGTTTCATTGCTGGCAGGTTTAATGTTGGGATTTACAAGCTGTGCTGATACTTTTCTTGACCTTGAACCTTTAGACCAACGTACAGACGTGATTTATTTTGGAAAAGCTGCTGATTTTAAGGATTATGCATCTTCTTTTTATGGTCAGTTGTTAGGATGGCGCACTCCGTATGGAAGTTTCTCTATCTATAATTATATGGATTCTTCGTCTGATTTGTCATCTAATTTTCTAGTATCTTCTGATGTAGGTCGAGGCACCATTGTGGTTTCTTTAAAAGACGATCGATGGGATAAATGTTATAATTATATCCGTACGGTAAATATATTGTTGAATAAAGCAGAAACTTATTCTGGAAATAAAGACGAAATTGCTCAATATGTATCAGAGGCTTATTTCTTTAGAGCTTACAATTATTTTATGCTGTTGAAGACTTTTGGAGGAGTTCCTATTGTGAAAACAGTGTTGGATACTGATTCACCAGAACTGACAAATGCTCGTAACAGCCGGTATGAGGTGGTAGATTTGATTTTGTCAGATTTGACTGAGGCAATTAAAAATCTGCCTCTTGAGCAAAATTTGTCAAGTACTGATAAAGGACGCGTGACAAAAATGGCGGCAGAAGCTTTTAAAGCACGGGTTTTGCTTTATGAAGCTACCTGGAGAAAATACAATGGGACATCTACAGATTTTAAAGGTTCTGCTGGACCTGCTAAAGATCAGATAAATGAGTTCTTGGATGAGGCTATTACTTTGTGTGAGGATGTGATATATAATGGAGGTTATCAAATTTGGAATCAGAACAGTAATACTAAGATTCCTAATCAAAGCAGTTATTTCTTGTTTAATTTGGAAGATGAGGGAAGTAACCCTGCAGGTTTGACTAAATCTTCAAACAATGAATTTATATTGTATGGAGTGTATGATTATATTTTGCGACAAGGTGGGGTAAATTTAAGCCATACGGTAGCTTCTATGATTCCAAGTCGTAAATTTGTGGATATGTTTTTATGTACAGATGGTCTACCTATTAAATATTCAGATTTGTTTCAAGGATATCATAATACGGGAGATGAGTATAAAAATCGAGATTACCGTTTGATGAACTATACTAATCAGGGAGTTGATCCTGAATCTGGATCGGTTGTTTTGGATAGAGGATTGGCAGGATATAATTGTTCTAAATTTTATTCTCATAATTATCCGGCATATCGAAAAGAGAAAGAGGAGTCAGCCAATTATCCGGTGTTACGTCTGGCTGAAGTGTTCTTAAATTATGCAGAGGCTTGTTATGAACGTAATGGAAAGGTGACTGATGAACAGCTTTCTGGTATTAATCAATTGAGAGCAAGAGGTGGTGTAAAGGCGCTTACCAATCAGTTTATAGAAGAATGTCAGGCAAAAGGATACGAAATGGATATGCTTTCGGAAATACGACGTGAAAGAGCTTTGGAATTGTTTATGGAAGGATTCCGTTTTGACGACTTGAAACGTTGGGGAATAGCAGAGCAGGAATTAAATCAGTCTCGTTTAGGTATGGTTGTAGGTGGAAATGGCTATGAAACAGAGTTTAAGGCTGCAGATGGAACCATAAAGACGGCAATGTATAAACCAGGAACTTTCCCCTGGGGAGAAGAAGAAGTGGAAACAGGTGATGGAGTTTTGAATTGTGTAGTAATCAGTAGCAAGTCTAATCATTCATTCGCGAAAAAACATTATTTGTGGCCTATTCCTCAGCAACAGATTAACTTGAATTCAAATCTGGTTCAAAATCCTGGATATTAATAAAAGTAATAGTAAAATAGATTAATATGAAACATAATATGTGGAATAAAATAGTAAGATATTTTGCGTGTGCATTGGCTGTTTTCTCAGCAGTGGGCTGTGAAAAAGATGCAAATATCAAGCAGTATGTATATCCCGTACCGGAAGTAGAGAAAATCTCTCCGGACGCAGGATATGTGACTTCTCAGGTAATTATTTACGGAAAAAACTTTGGAGACAGAACAGAAGCTGTAAAAGTTTTATTCGGAGGTATTGAAGCTGAAAATGTTTTATCTTGTAAAGATAACTGCATTGTAGTGGAGGTTCCGGAAAAAGCATTGACTGGTGATGTTGAGCTTACAGTATGGACAAATACGGTGGTTGCTGGTAAGTATGAGGTATGGGCTTCTCCTGTAGTTTCTGAGTATACTACGGCTTCAGGTACTGTAGTGGTAAATCCTGGTGATGAAGTCGTTATAAAAGGTGAGAAGTTTGGAAAGTCGGAAGAGGATGTATATGTGACTTTTGGCGGAGTGAAAGGAGAAGTGACTTCGTGGTCAGATACAGAAGTGAAAGCTGTAGCACCCGCTGATTTCCCGACTGGTGCATTGGTTCTGAATGTAAATGGGTTAGACATCAATATTGGTGGTATCTTGAATCCTACGAAGAAGGGTGATGTGACGATTGCCTATCTGAAGAACTATGAGCAACCATTTAAGATAGACCCGAATATGACGGATGCACAAAAGGGTGTTTCTGCTTCAGTTTGCTTACCTGCAGATTGGATTGTAAATGAAGCAGGACGTTCAGCATTGAACAATGGTGCTACGGAGAAAGTAGCTGGTTTGAATAATGATAATCTTATCCTACAGGCAGGCTGGGATTGGGGTGATTTTACCAATGGTAAATTGTATCAGACCACAACTTTACCTAAAGGTAGTTATAAATTGACTGTCAACTTTAAAGAATATGGAGTGAAGGCTGGTTCTTCTTTGTATTTTGCTGTAGCTGCTGGTAATGAGGTCCCTGATGTAGATGATGTGACAAGTAATTCAATAGCTTATCATGACTTTGGAACAGGTGAGAATAAAACACCATCGGAATGTGTGATAGAGTTTGAGATTACGGAGGACACTCAAGATGTTGCATTAGGATTTGTGGCATCATTTAGTGCAAATAGCTGGTTTAGGGCGACTGGACTGAAATTGGAATTGAAATAATAAACCAGAATTTTATTACTTAATAAAGAATAGATTATGAAAAAAATATTATTTGTTTTACCTTTTCTGATGCTGGCATTCTTGTGGGCATGTGACGACGATGCAGAAATAGTACGGATGGAAAATCCGGATTCCAATGCGACTATTACTTCTGTTTCTCCTCAGAGAGGATTGGTAGGTACTGTAGTGACAATTGCCGGAACAAACTTTGGAGCAGCTTCGCAGCTTGTGCAGGTGTATTTTACAGGAGTTGAGGAAAGTGTTCCGTTATTAAGTTGTGAAGATAAAGAGCTTCAAGTGGCCGTACCGGAAGGAGCTCAAACTGGTCCTTTAACAATCGTAGTGATGGATCAGAAGATTGTGACAGATCTGGAGTTTGCTATAACTCCAGATCCGGAAATGGCTTCCGTATCTGTTCAACAAGGCTATGCAAGTGATGAAATTGTGATTACTGGTAGTAATTTTGGAACTACGGTGGAAGATGTCCGCTTGTATTCTGTGATAGATGGAGAAGAAATTGAATTTGAGATTCTTTCATGTACGGATACGGAAATCAAGGCTAAAGTTCCTGCAGTGTCTGAATTTGGGCAGTTTGATTTGAATCTGTCTGTTTTAGGCAGAAGTGCAGTGAATAAATTGTCATTCACTTACTTGGAACAGGCTGCTATAACTTCTGTTACGGTGGAAAATCCTTTGATTGGAGAGTTTGTTTTTGCAGGTGATAACGTAATTGTAAAAGGTACGGGTTTTGGAACTGTAGCTGATGAGATAGAAGTTACAATGGGTGGATTGGCTGCCACTGTAGTTTCATGTACAAATGAAGAAATTAAAGCTCAGGTGCCAGACGGATTTGCCGGAGTTGCAGTTACAGTGACACGCAACAATCGTCAGGCAGTTTCAGAGAAGGAATTGCAGATATTGGCCCCAAATACAGATATATCTAGTTTTGTTTTGAAAAATTACAAGCAGCCGTTTACGGTAGATCCTGATTTTATATCAACTATTGGTGAGCAGCATATTAATAATTGGTCTACTCCAGCTGGATGGGTTGTAAGTGATAATGTGAAAACGCTTTCAAATGATACCTATATCTATGGAGGATTGGCTTTTGATGGTAATAATACATTCTTGTGCATGCAATATTCAACATCGTGGGCTGGACCTGCTACAAAAATAAATAATGGAAAAATGTATCAAGTTATTGATTTACCAAAAGGAAAATATAAGTTTACGGTAAATTTAAAAGAAGCACATTTAGCAAAGAATAATAAATTAGAAATTATTTGTGTTGAAGGAAAAACAATGCCAGATATTAATTCTGAAGTGGAAACCAAAATTACATTAGGAGGGAGTGAATATAAGACTTCTTTTGTGGAAGAAATAGAGTTTATTGCAACAGAACGTTCTTCTTGGACTTTAGGATTTGTTGGAAACATTGTAGATAGTAATGCAAACTTTAAAGTAACATCCGTTTCATTAAATTATTTAGGTGATGAATAATAAAAAGAAGAAGAGTATGAATAAAATATTTTTTATAGCAACTGTAGGTTTGGCATGTATAACCTCAGCTTGCGGAGACGATATTGATCCGATTGAACGTGATTGGGTGACAGATGAGGATCAGGTTGAAGAAATTCAGCATAATATAGAGATTAAAGATGAAAGTGTAGCTTTTGTTCATCCTGGTATATTACATAGTCAGGAAGATATTGATCGTGCAAAGAATAATGTAGCTTCTCAAACATCTCCATGGATAGACGGATGGAATGCATTGATGACGAATAATCATTTTACAGCTCCGTATAATGGAAGCTTTCAAGGTATTTCTGTAACTCCAAATGCAACAGAAAAGTTAATTCGAGGTGGAAATACCATTTGGGAGTCTGAACCGGATAACTATAATAATGCAGCTAATCAGGCTCACGCTGCATATCATTATGCGTTGGCGTGGAAAATAACAGGAGATGAGGAGTATGCTAAAGCTGCTGTTAATATACTGAATGCGTGGGCTACAACTTGTAAATCGTTGAATGGCGACTCTAACGTATCATTGGCTGCCGGCTTATATGGTTATCAGTTTGCAAATGCTGGAGAGTTGATGAGAGACTATGCAGGATGGGGGGCTGATAAATTTGCTGCTTATCAGAAATGGATGGTCGATGTATTTTATTCTATGAATCTTGATTATTTGACCAGACATCATGATGCGGATATAATGAACTATTGGGCAAACTGGGATTTGTGTAACCTTGCTTCAATCTTATCAATCGGAATTTTGGCTGACCGACGTGACATTTATAATGTAGCGGTAGAATATTTGCTGGAAGGTGAAGGCAATGGATGCCTGAAAAATACAATAGTTCATGTGTTTGATGGAGATGATGCCGGATTAGCTCAGATACAGGAGTCTGGACGTGACCAGGGGCATGCTACTCTTGTGATAGGTTTATTGGGAATCATTGCCCAGACAACTTGGAATCAAGGGGATGATTTTTTTGGATACAATGATAATGTGATTTTAAAGGCAGCTGAATATTCTGCTAAATATAACGTAGCAGGATTGGATGTCCCATTTGTAGAGTATTATAATCGTGTACATGGTTGGCATACAGAGGTCTCAGCAGATGCCCGTGGTACTCAGCGACCGATGTGGGAGGTGCTCTATGGGCATTATGCAAAAGTTAAAAATGTGGAGCCTAAATGGACGCAATATACGCTGATGGGAGTCAATCAGATGAGACCAGAACCAGGCGCTCAAACCGGAGATGGTGGTGGTACTTATGACCTTTTAGGCTGTGGTACATTAATGTATGCAAGATAAATAAATTTGATTGTATTGATGACAGGCTATCATGGAAAGTGATAGTCTGTCTTTTAAATTGAATGATTGCGATGAAGAAGATATTTTTTATATTGTTACTTTTAATATGTGGAGGGGGAATTAATGCCCAGCTTTATACATATCCGGAAGGACTTCGTACCGGACTGCCGCATAATGATGACTTTACGGTGAGAGTCAGAACAAAAGGTGGAGAATGGAAAGAGACCTTTGAGTATAAGGTTCAGGTGGATATGGATCGGGTGACAGATGCTTCAATGGTACAGTTTGACATGGATGAACCAGTGGAAGTGATGGTGAAGAAGAATAACGGCATGATTCAGCAGGTAGATATTCGTCCGTATTCCAAGAACATAGAATACAAACAGGTGAAAAATTGTATTTTCTTTACTTTGGATAAGCCTCAGTACCTTTCTGTAGAGTTTAACGGAGACCGTTTGAACAATCTGCATCTGTTTGCCAATCCGGTAGAAACGGAAACTTATAAGGAAAGCTCAGAGGGCGTGATGTATTTTGGACCGGGTACGCATCGTCCGGGAGATTTGCCGAATAATCAAATCCGGATTCCGAGTAATACGACTGTATATCTGGCACCTGGAGCCGTAGTGGAAGCTAAATTGCTGGTTGATCATGCGGAAAATGTACGGATTATAGGGCGTGGAATTATTTACAAGGCTATTCGGGGGATTGAGGTGACAGACTCAAAAAATGTGTATATTGACGGGATAACAGTGGTGAATCCAGATCATTATTCTATTTTTGGAGGTGGTTCAAAAGGTATTACCGTGCGAAATTTCAAAGCCTTCAGCTGTAAAGGCTGGTCGGATGGAATTGACGTGATGAGTTGTCAGGATATCGACATAGAAAATATTTTTATGCGTAACAGTGACGATTGTCTGGCTTTCTACAATCACCGTTGGAATTGGTGGGGAGGAACCAATCATGTAAATGTGCGAAAGGCAGTACTTTGGGCAGATATTGCTCACCCGATTAATATTGGCGGGCATGGTGACCCCGAATCGGAAGTAGGTGAGACTATAGAGAATCTGACATTCAGAGACATTGATATTCTGGAACAGGACGAGGATGATTATCCTTATCAGGGTTGTATGGCCGTGGTTTGTGGAGATAAAAACTTGGCTCGGAATATTTTATTTGAAGATATACGCATTGAAAGCATACAAGAGGGGATGATGTTTAACATTCGGGTAAATTACAATCCCAAATATGACAAACAGCCCGGCAGGGGAATTGACGGACTGACTTTCCGCAATATTACGTATGATGGTATCGGAGAAAACAAGTCTGTGATTTTTGGTTTTGATGAGAACCGGAGAGTAAAAAATGTGACTTTTGAAAATATTGTCATTAATGGCAAGAAAATGAAAGACACAAAAGATTTTGTAAAGAACGAATTTGTAGATAATATTGTGGTGAAATAAATAGAGGAAGGCTTATGAGAAGATTTGTTGTCAGTATGTGGCTGTGTGTGTTATGTACCGTTTTGTCAGCCCGTAGTTTTACACATCCTGGTGTGCTTCATAACTTGAAAAGTTTTGAGGTGATGAAACAGCAGATAGAGAAAAAAATAATGCCAGCTTATGGGTCCTGGATGATTTTGAAAGCACATCCTTGTTCACAGTTTGATTATGAATTACGTGGCCCTTATAAGGTGATTTCTCGTGACGGGGAATATGCTTATACCAAAGGTAACATGGAGCGGGATTTCAGTGCTGCTTACCAGAATTCTCTGATGTGGATGCTTACGGGTGATAAAAGACATGCGGAAAAATCGCTGGATGTATTGACTGCTTATGCCGATACGTTGCAATACATTCCGGAAACGAATGATGCACCTTTATTGGCTGGTCTGGAAGGTATGAAAATTGTATATGCGGCAGAAATTTTAAAATACACATATAAAGAAGCTGATGCGTCTTCTTTGGCCAAAATCAGTAAGATGATATTGACAGTCTTTTTGCCGGTGTTAGAGAATTTTTATGCGCGTGAGCCGTATACTAACGGTAACTGGGGACCTGTAGCCACTAAAACTTACATGGCTATTGCCATTTGGTCGGATAATGCACAAATGTATGAGAAGGCAAAAGATTTTTACCTGAATGCGCATGATAATGGTACGATAAAAAATTATATCAGTGGCGATACCGGACAGTGTCAGGAAAGTGGACGTGATCAGGGACATCCGCAATTAGGGCTGGGAGCAATGGCTACAATTTGTGAAATGGCCTGGATTCAAGGAGATGATTTGTACTCGGCATTAGACAATCGTTTGTTGAAAGGGTATGAGTATACAGCCCGGTACAATTTAGGGTATGATGTGCCTTATGTGGTGTGGAAGGATATTACCGGTAAATATTCTGACTGGCAGTCTATTTCATCCCATTCTCGGGGAAGCTTCAAACCGGTTTATGAGATAGTGTATAACCATTATGTGTTGCGTAAACACTTGGAAATGCCTTACACAAAGGAAGTCTTGGATAAGATACGTCCGGAAGGATTTGAGAGAGATCAGCCGGCTTTTGGCTCGTTGTTGTTTTGGAATAAATAAAGTTTTATGTTACGTTGGTTATTGAGTGCCTTGTGGATATGTGTGCTGACAGGGACAGTAACTGGGGCGAAAGTGGAGGTAGCTGGGGCACCTCAAGGCATCTCCTTGAACAATGATTTTATAGTCAAAGTCCGTCCGGAAGGAAAAAGTAAGTGGGTGCTTGTGCCCACTTACCTG
>ENA-ORKW01000552-ORKW01000552.1-human-gut-metagenome-genome-assembly--contig:-NODE-552-length-13033-cov-10.3165_pt1 | contig 13033 bp, 9 predicted proteins | sample MGYA00243062_ERZ508813 | MGnify/ENA primary metagenome ERZ508813 (study PRJEB26277, sample SAMN04329846) | human gut metagenome | biome: human-associated habitat | host: Homo sapiens | place: USA...
CGGTTAAATTAAAGGAAGAAGTAGTACGTTTAATATTGGAAAAAGGTGTACCTTTTTGATATAAAGTTACGCATAAAAAGTGAAATATGGAAAAGCTGGGCAAAGATATTGATAGGTAGGCGTTTTAGGCAATATCCTCAAAAAGTATGAAGGCGATAAAAGCCTTTTTTCAGTCAGGTTAGGACTTTGCTACGTTACTTGTCCGTAACCATGCGGAAGATGGACTTCCCGACTGCTTGCAAAATGGTGAAGATAGCTATTTTATAGTGAGTTACCAATATCTCACGCAAAAATAATTTGCCTTTGACAAAGATTGCGCCGTTCCTCCGTGTTTTGCGTACCGACAACAAGCTCTTCACAAACTAATTTTGAACCAAAAAAATTAAGGACGATGAAGAGTACATTTTCAGTTATCTACTACCTCAAACGTCAGGTAGTGAAAAAGGACGGGACAGTTCCCGTCATGGGACGCATCACGGTGGACGGCAGCCAGACACAGTTCAGCTGCAAACTGACTGTCGATCCGAAACTGTGGGACACCAAAGGTGGACGTGTCACGGGCAGAAGCACGGCGGCACTCGAAACGAACCGTATGCTTGACAAGATGCGGGTACGCATCAACAGGCATTATCAGGAAATCATGGAGCGTGACAACTTCGTCACGGCGGAGAAGGTGAAGAACGCCTTTCTCGGACTGGAACACCGCTACCACACGCTGATGCAGGTGTTCCAACAACATAACGCGGATTATGCCAAACAAGTGGAGGCCGGCATGAAAGCAAAAGCCTCGTTTGTCAAGTACAAGAGTGTTTACAAGCACCTGCAAGAGTTTCTCACCATCCGCTACCACGTGAAGGACATCGCCTTGAAAGAACTTACTCCGGCTTTCATTTCCGATTTTGAAATGTTCCTGCGCACAGATAAACACTGCTGCACCAATACCGTATGGCAGTATGTCAGCCCACTGCGCACGATGGTGTTTATCGCCATTAACAACGAATGGCTGACACGCGATCCGTTTCGTGATTATGAGGTCAAGAAGGAAGAAACGACACGTAGTTTCTTAACCAAAGACGAAATCCATTTACTGATGGACGGAAAATTGAAAAATGCCAAGCAAGAATTGTATCGTGACCTCTACTTGTTTTGCGCTTTCACGGGCTTGTCGTTCGCCGATATGCGCAATCTGACGGAAGATAATATCCGCACCTACTTCGACGAACATGAGTGGATAAACATCAACCGCCAGAAGACAGGTGTGGTGTCCAACATCCGTATGCTTGACATAGCAAAGCGCATCATCGACAAATACCGCGGGCTATGCGAAAACGGCAGGATTTTCCCTGTACCCCACTACAACACGTGTCTTGCCGGAATCCGTGCCGTCGCCAAGCGTTGCGGTATTACCAAGCATATCACATGGCATCAAAGCCGCCACACGGCAGCCACGACGGTGTTCCTCTCTAACGGTGTACCCATCGAAACGGTCAGTTCCATGCTGGGACACAAGAGTATAAAAACAACGCAGATATACGCGAAAATAACCAAAGAGAAGCTCAATCAAGACATGGAGAACCTTGCCACAAGATTGAACCAAATCGAGGAATTTGCAGGTTGCACCATCTAAAACAGAGAAGCCATGAAACGAGACATAATCATTATAGAGGACAAGACCGTCAGCGTAACCGGTAACGATGTATGGATGACCGCCGGAGAAATCGCCGGACTGTTCCACACGGGTGTCCCGACAGTGAACGCCGCCATCAAAACCATCCTCAAAGCGGACGTGTTGAGTGACTACGAGGTATGCCGCTACATTCAACTTGAAAACGGTCTGTATGCGGATGTTTACTCGCTTGAGATCATCATCCCCGTCGCTTTCAGATTGAACACCTACTACACACACGTGTTCCGCACATGGCTTGTGTACAAAGCACTCTCGAAGGAAAAACGGCAGGCATACGTGATGTTCCTACAGAATGGGAAAGCCGGATATTGCTGAACACGCATATACGCCAACAAAAAAAGGAACGGACAGCCACGAATGGAGTTGTCCGTTCCTTTTTTATATACCCGCGTGTTTATCTAACCGGTTTCCGATAGTTTGCCTCTAATACTTTCCGCAGTTCCGATTCAGGGTAAAGTACCTTCCCGCCCAATAGGATGAAAGGCAATATGCGGTTATTCCGGTATTCCTGCAAGGTACGGCGGCTCACACGGAGCAGTTCCGCCACCTCCTTGTCTGTCAGGTAACGTTCCCCGTCCAGCGGAGGACTGTAACTTTCCAAAAAACCAGAAAGCCATTTCGAGTTCTTCTGCATATTCTGCAACAACACAGTCACAGATTCAGTGTCCATTGTGATGACATTGTTTTCTTCGTTCATTCTGCATAGGATTTTTCAGGTGAATACTTGGTTAACGGTCTGCCGGGCAAATCGTCCCGACTAACGGAATGATCCTTTTCACATCCTCCGGCTTGTAATAAAACCGACAGCCGATTTGCGAGTAGCCTATAAAACCCTTGTCACGCAGTTTCATCAACGTGCGCGGGCTGATTCTCAACTGCCGGCATACTTCATCACCGGTAAGCCATCTGGCAAGCCGTCTTTCATCGCCCTTGCGCTGTAAGGCGGCTACCTTCTCCACGAAAGCACCCATCCGTGCCATCATCTCATCGAAAGTCTTTTTCTCAATAGATACTATTTCCATATTCATACGATTTATGAGTTTGCGCAAAGGTAACGAGACCTTATGAAACAGGTGCGGTTTTCCGCTATAAGGCAGCTTGTTGCGTCATTTTGCCGGGTTACGGAGCCATTCCCGATAAAAATCTTACGTGAGTCACGTAGTGAGTTGTTAAAGCCGCCTTTGTTTATTGCCGAACTTTGCCCCAGAAACAATAAAAACAACAGTATATGAAAGTGATAACAATTGAAAGTTCCGCATATAAGGCTATGATGGAACAGATTGCGGAAATAGCCGGATATATCCGCGAATTAAAAGAGGAAAGGCAACGGCAGGAGACGGAAACAAAAGACCGGTTGCTTGACACCGCCCAGACCGCCGAGTTGCTGAACGTGAGCGTCCGTACCCTGCAACGCATGAGGGACGAACACCGTATCGAGTACATAATAGTGCGTGGCAAATGCCGTTACCGCCTTTCTGAAATACAAAGACTGTTGAACGACAATACGGTCAGGAATAAAGAAGAAACGATTGACGCCTTGTTCCACAACTTTGCTTTGCGCACGGGCGGCAACAAACCCAAAGGAAGGAGGACGTGACGTATGGAACTGCTTACCCGAAACAAATTCGAGAGCTGGATGCAGAAGCTGATGGAACGGCTCGACCGTCAGGACGAACTGCTGCTCTCCTTGCAGCCGTCCGGCAAAGCCCCGAACCCGATGGAACGTATCAGGATGTTCGATAACCAAGACCTCTGTATGCTGCTCCAGATAAGCAAGCGTACCCTGCAACGCTACCGCAGCATCGGCGCATTGCCGTACAAGACGCTCGGCAAAAAGACCTATTACAGCGAAGAGGACGTGCTGACGTTCCTTTCCGGACACGTAAAGGACTTCAAAAAAGAAGATATAGCCTTCTACAAGGCTCGTATCCATAATTTTTTTCAAAAATAACCCATTAAAACATTTTTCAAATGGCAAAGAAAACAACTGAAAAGGACGTGCTGATAGTCCGTGACGAGAAGACGGGCGAGATCAGCGTGGTAGCCGGGCTGGATGCCGACGGTTCCCCCAAGCGTACCCCTGCGAAAGCGGAGAATGCGCAGAGTTTCCTGCAATTCGACCGCCACGGCGATGTGCTGGACAACTTCTTCAAAAACTTCTTCCGGCAGTGCAAGGAACCCAGCCGCTTCGGTTTCTACCGTGTCGCGGCAGACCAAGCCGACAAACTGATGGAGGTGATGAAAGACCTGCTGAAAGACCCCGAAGCCAACAAGGAACTGCTTGCGCCCCACAAGGGGGACACTTCCGGCTACGAAAAGCAGGTGAAGGAAGAACAGACCGCCGGAAAGACGGAGCAGACGGAACAAAAGCAGGAAGAGCAGCCCAAAGAAAACCAAAAACAGGAAGAAATGGAAAAGAAGCAGGAAAGCCCGCAACAACAGACGCAAGGCAGACGGGGCTACCAGCCCATTGACGAGAGCAAAATCAACTGGCAGGAGCTGGAAGAAAAATGGGGCGTGAAACGTGCCGACCTTGAAAAGTCCGGCGACCTTACCAAGATGCTCAACTACGGCAAGTCCGATTTGGTGAAAGTATCGCCCAAGTTCGGCGGCGAGGCTTTCGAGCTGGACGCCCGCCTCTCCTTCAAGAAAGACGGTGAAGGCAATATCAGCCTCGTGCCGCACTTCATCCGTAAGGAGCAGAAACTCGACGAGTACAAGGAACATAAGTTCTCCGACGAAGACCGTAAAAACCTGCGTGAAACGGGCAACCTCGGCAGGGTCGTGGACATCGTGGACAAGGAAACGGGTGAAATCATCCCCTCGTTCATCAGCATAGACCGCAAGACGAATGAAATCACGGACATTCCAGCAAACAAGGTGCGCATACCGGAGCGCATCGGAAAGACGGAAATCACCAAGCAGGAACAGGATATGTTGCGTGCCGGGCTGCCCGTGCGCGACAAGCTCATCGAACGCAACGACAGCAGGAAGTTCGTCACCACTCTTCAAGTGAACGTCGAGCAGCGAAGCGTGGAGTTCGTACCGGGAACCGGCAGGTCGCCGCGTACCGCCCAGACGCAGGAAGCCAAGAACAATCCCACGCAGGGACAGGCTCAGGGCATGGAAAATTCCGCAGCCCCACAGAAAGAGCAACGCCGCAACACGTGGACGAACGCCGACGGCAGCATCCGCTCCATCAGCAAATGGAGCGGTGTGAACTTCACCGACCAGCAGAAAGCCGACTACGCGGCAGGCAAAGCCGTGAAACTGGAGAACGTGACCGACAAACAGGGCTTCCACGCCACGATGTACATCAAGTTCAACCCGGAGAAGGGACGCCCGTATCGCTACGACACCAACCCCGACAACGCGCAGAAGGTAGCCCCGTCCAACGAGAGCCGTACACAGGTGGCGGTGAACAGCGAAGGCAAGACCAACGAGGCGACCAAGAACCTGAAAGAGCCTTTACAGAAGGGACAGACCGCCCCGAAAGACGACAAACAGCAAAAGCAGCAAGAGAAGCCTCAGAAGAGAAACAATAAGGGCATGAAGATGTAACATCCCGTGTCCGCCACTAAATCCAAAGTAATAATTCATAAAAAGTAATCAGCATGAAGACAATCATTGCAGAAAAGCCATCCGTGGCAAGAGAAATCGCCCGCATCGTGGGTGCGACAAAAAGAGAGGAAGGATATTTCGAGGGAGGCGGCTATGCCGTGACATGGGCATTCGGACACCTCGTTCAGCTTGCCATGCCCGACGGCTACGGCGTGCGCGGATTTGTCCGTGACAACCTCCCGATTATTCCCGACACATTCACGCTCGTCCCCCGTCAGGTCAGGACGGAGAAAGGTTACAAGCCCGACAGCGGCGTGGTGTCGCAGATAAAAGTCATCAAAAGACTGTTCGACACAAGCGAACATATCATCGTGGCGACCGATGCCGGACGCGAGGGAGAGCTTATCTTCCGCTACCTCTACCACTATACGGGTTGCACCACTCCTTTCGTGCGCCTGTGGATCAGCTCTCTCACCGACAAAGCTATCCGCGAGGGACTGCGGAAACTCGAAGACGGCAGCAAATACGACAACCTCTACCTCGCCGCCAAAGCGCGGAGCGAATCCGACTGGCTCGTGGGCATCAACGGCACACAGGCGTTATCCATCGCCGCCGGACACGGCACGTATTCCGTGGGGCGGGTGCAGACACCAACGTTGGCTATGGTATGTGAACGCTACTGGGAGAACCGCCGCTTTACGTCCGAAGCATTCTGGCAGCTCCATATCGCAACGGACGGTTGCGACGGCGAAGTCGTGAAATTCTCATCCTCCGAGAAATGGAAAGAGAAAGAACCGGCGATGGAACTATATAATAAGGTAAAGGCGGCAGGTTGCGCCACTGTCACGAAAGCCGAGCGCAAGGAGAAGACGGAGGAAACTCCCTTGCTCTACGACCTGACCACGCTCCAGAAAGAAGCCAACGCCAAGCACGGCTTCACGGCGGAACAGACGCTTGAAATCGCGCAGAAACTCTACGAAAAGAAGTTGATAACCTATCCGAGAACGGGAAGCCGCTACATCCCCGAAGACGTGTTTGCCGAAATTCCCAAACTGCTCGCTTTCATCGGCACACAGCCCGAATGGAAAGACAAGGTGCGGGCAAAAGCCGCCCCGACACGCCGCAGCGTGGACGACGGCAAGGTGACAGACCACCATGCCCTGCTCGTCACGGGTGAGAAACCGCTCTTCCTCTCCAAAGAGGACAATACCATCTATCAGATGATTGCCGGGCGCATGGTCGAGGCATTCTCTGAGAAATGCGTCAAGGATGTGACCACTGTCACGGCGGAATGTGCCGGAGTGGAGTTTACCGTAAAAGGCAGCGTCGTGAAGCAAACCGGATGGCGTGCCGTCTATGGCGAGGAAAAAGAGGAAATTACCATCCCCGGCTGGCAGGAAGGCGACACGCTGACACCGAAAGGCTCGTCCATTACCGAAGGAAAGACCAAACCCAAGCCGCTGCATACCGAAGCCACCCTGCTCTCGGCAATGGAAACGGCGGGCAAGGAAATTGAGGACGACGCACTGCGGCAGGCGATGAAGGACTGTGGCATCGGTACTCCCGCCACACGCGCCTCCATCATCGAAACGCTTTTCAAGCGCGGTTACATGGAACGCTGCAAGAAGTCGCTTGTTCCCACCGAAAAAGGACTTGCCCTCAATTCCGTCGTCAAGACGATGCGCATCGCCGATGTTGCCATGACGGGCGAATGGGAAAAGGAGCTGGCGCGTATCGAGCGCGGGGAACTGTCCGACGACACCTTCCGCAAGGAGATAGAGGCGTACACACGTGAGATAACCTCCGAACTGATCTCGTGCGACAAGCTCTTCGGCAGCCGTGACTCCGGCTGCGCGTGTCCCAAGTGTGGCACGGGCAGGATGCGGTTCTACGGCAAGGTGGTACGCTGCGACAACACGGAGTGCGGACTGCCCGTGTTCCGGCTGAAAGCGGGACGCACCCTGTCCGACGATGAAATCAAAGACCTGCTCACCGAAGGGCATACCAAGCTGCTCAAAGGGTTCAAGAGCAAACAGGGCAAGAGTTTCGATGCTGTTGTCGCCTTTGACGGGGAATATAACACGACTTTTGTGTTCCCGGAGGCTAAAAAGGACAAGAAATTTTCAGGACGGAAGAAATAGTATTAACTTTGCCACTTGTTCAGAGTAATGAATTGTTCTTCGATACCGGATTACACTCATACTTTGGATTTAGTGGTGGCACTCGGAGGGATACCGAGTGCCTTTTCTTTCTCCTTTCAGACAATTATCCCGGTCATGATTTACCAATCCACTAAATTCCAAAGTAATGAACAACAAGAAGAAAAACGAGGGGCAGACCGACTTTTCCTACTACGGTCTGTATCTGCTGGACTATCTCCGCACGAACAGGTTTGAACAGGCTTCCGACGAAGCCTTCATCCGTGAACGCGCCGACCGTGCCGCCGGAACGTATGAACGGGCAATACTCGAAGGCTATCCCGCCGCAGGTGCGCAGGAATTGGCTATGCGCACGCTGACGGAGGGGCTTCGCTACTCCAAGTACGCCATCCTGTGCGAAGTCGTAGAGAACGAGTTTGCCGACGACGTGCCGGAAGCGGAGCGTGAATCCTTTACCCGAAAACTGCTGCCGCTTGTCGGAAACGTATTCTCCATTTATGACCTTTCGGATGACAATTTCGCCCTGTCGCCCGATTATGACCTGCTCTATACGGAGCTGACGGGGGCTGTCGTCCTTTATATAGAGGAATATGGCGTTTAACCGCAAACAAAAGTTGCGGGACAACATTGAGGCGATACGGACGGCATTCGTCCTTGACAGGGAACAACGCACCCCCACCGCACGCGAAAGGCTCTTGTTGGAGCGTTATTGCGGTTTCGGTGGACTGAAGTGCATACTTAACCCAGCAAAGGAACTGACGGATGCCGTTCATTGGGCGAAATCCGACCTCGAACTGTTTGCCCCGACTGTGGAACTGCACAAGTTACTACGGGAGAATACAAAAGACGATACGGAGTATAAGCGGTACATGGATGCCATGAAGCAATCCGTCCTGACCGCCTTCTATACACCGCCGGAGATAACAGGCACTATTGCGGACGTGCTGCATGAACACGGCATACGCCCCGACCGGGTATTGGAACCGTCGGCAGGTGTTGGCGCATTTGTGGATGCCGTATTAGAGAACAAGCCGGACACGGACATCATGGCTTTTGAGAAAGACCTGATGACGGGCAAGATATTGAAACACCTGCATCCCGACCAGAAAGTAAGGATACAGGGGTACGAGAAAATTGAAAAGCCGTTCATGAACCATTTTGATCTGGCTATATCCAATATCCCCTTTGGTGATGTGGCGGTGTTCGACCCAGAATTTACCAACAGTCATGATCCCGCAAGACACTCGGCGGCGCGGACGATACATAACTACTTCTTTCTGAAAAGCCTTGATGCGGTGCGTGAAGGCGGAATCGTGGCGTTCATTACCTCGCAGGGGGTGTTGGATGCTCCGACCAATGCGCCCATACGCGAGTATATGATGAACCATGCCAATCTTGTGGGCGTTGCCCGTCTGCCAAACAACCTCTTTACGGAAAATGCGGGTACGGAGGTGGGCAGTGATTTGATTATCCTGCAAAAGAACAGCGGAAAGAACGGGGAACTGTATTATAACGAGAAACTCTTTGTGCAAACCGAACAGACCCCTATCGGCACTTCCGTAAACGGGTATGTATGGAGTATTGGTTCGCTTTCCCACACGGATTTGACCAAAAGTACCGACCCTTACGGAAAGCCTGCCTATAAACTCATGCACAGGGGTGACACCGCACAACTGGCGGAAGACTTACGGGAACATCTGAAAATAGAACTGCACCAACTCAACAGGGAACTCTACGAAAAACACAGCCTGCATCCAACGCAAACGGAAAGTACGGATAAAAATACGCCTGTGGAAGTACGGCCGGCTCCTAAAGTAGAAACGGTGACTTCTACCGCTAATGCTTTTATTACAGAAGCGGAGAAACCGAAAGCTCACCCCATAGACGAGAAACCGGAGATTGAGCCACGCCAGACGAATCATTCAAATGCCGTTCAGCTCACTCTGCTTGACCTTTGGGGTATGCCCATAGAAGAACCTGTAAAAAAGAAGAAGGCGACCAAAAAGGAAAGCAAGGCAAAGCGTGTACCATCCAAACCGAAGCAGCCGTTTACGGTTGTCCCTCCTGTTGAATCCGTCAAGCCTGCAACCGAAAGCAAGAAGACAAAGCAGGAAAATGCAGGAAAGCAAAGCGACCCTGAAGATATTTATGCCACTTTGGATTGGGAAACCAATCCGCCCATCAACGGTTTCTATGAAATGATGATGGACCTCACGCCGGAGCGGCGCAAGGAACTTCGCAGGCTGGCGGCACAACATCAGGAGACACAACGGATGGACGGGACGCCGGTGAAAGCCGCTCCCGCCACTGATATGCCGGAAAAGGAAGCGACAAAACGCCCCGAAGCACAGGCGGAAGTCGCAACCGTTTCCGTTACGGACAATAACGCAAGTGAGACAACAACTTCCCTTTTTCCTGAATTTGAAACGGAAAAGCCGAAGGAGGAACCTCTCGACCTTTCTCCCCGTCCGTTCAACGGTCTGCTGGAGCCACACCACCGTGATGGCTCTATGGTACTGGATGCTTCACGCAATCTCGGTTATTTGAAAGACCTCACTCCTTACGGCGCGACATTCCAACCGATTGACCTGACCGGCTACCAGAAGGAGAAAGCGATGTTGTATGTGTCACTCCGTGACGCATACGAGCGGCTTTACCGCTACGAGGCGGAGTATCACGATGAAGGGTCTGCGCAACGCAGAGCATTGAACACCTGCTACGATGAGTTTGTCATGCGCTACGGCAACCTCAATGCCAAGCATAACGTGAAACTGTTGATGATGGATGCCGCCGGACGCGACATCCTTTCGATGGAACGTGCGGAGGACGGCAGGTTCGTCAAGGCGGACATCTTCGAGCGTCCCGTTTCCTTCTCTGTGGAGAGCCATGCCAACGTAAGCTCTCCCGAAGAGGCGTTATCCGCATCGCTCAACAAGTTCGGCACGGTTAATCTCGAATATATGCGGGAGATAACCGACAGCACAGAAGAAGGACTGTTTAATGCCCTGCAAGGACGCATCTTCTACAACCCCCTCGTAACCAGTTACGAGATAAAGGACAGGTTCATCGCCGGAAACGTGATAGAGAAGGCGGAGCGCATCGAGGCATGGATGGGCGACAACCCCGAAAACGTGCGTATGCCGGAAGTGAAGCTGGCGTTGGAGGCTCTGAAAGAAGCCGAGCCTCCGCGCATCGCTTTTGAAGACCTCGACTTCAATTTCGGGGAACGCTGGATTCCAACGGGCGTATATGCCGCCTACATGAGTCGTCTTTTTGACACGGACGTGAAAATCGCCTACTCCGCAAGCATGGACGAATTTTCGGTGGCGTGCGGCTACCGCACCATGAAAATCACGGACGAGTTTTTAGTGAAGGGCTATTACCGGAACTATGACGGCATGCACCTGTTGAAACACGCCCTGCACAACACCTGCCCCGACATGATGAAGTCCATCGGCAAGGATGAGCATGGCAATGACATCAAGGTGCACGACAGCGAGGGCATACAGCTCGCCAACGCCAAGATCGACGAAATCCGCAACGGGTTCTCGGAATGGCTGGAAGAGCAGTCGCCGCAGTTCAAGGAGAGGCTTACGACGATGTACAACCGCAAGTTCAACTGTTTCGTGCGCCCGAAGTATGACGGCTCGCACCAGACCTTTCCGGACCTCAACCTCAAAGGGCTGGCAAGCCGTGGTATCAAGAGTGTCTATCCGTCGCAGATGGATTGTGTCTGGATGCTCAAACAGAACGGCGGTGGCATCTGCGACCACGAAGTCGGTACAGGCAAGACGCTGATAATGTGCATTGCGGCGCATGAGATGAAACGTCTGAACTTGGCGCACAAGCCGATGATTATCGGGCTGAAAGCCAATGTCGCGGAGATTGCCGCCACCTATCAGGCGGCATATCCCAACGCGCGGATTCTCTATGCCTCGGAGAAGGATTTCTCGACCGCCAACCGCGTGCGTTTCTTCAACAACATCAAGAACAACGACTACGATTGCGTCATCATGTCGCACGACCAGTTCGGCAAGATACCGCAGTCGCCGGAGTTGCAGCAGCGCATCCTGCAAGCGGAGCTTGACACGGTGGAGGAAAACCTCGAAGTCCTGCGGCAGCAGGGCAAGAACGTGTCGAGGGCGATGCTGAAAGGGCTGGAAAAGCGCAAGCACAACCTTGAAGCGAAGTTGGAGAAGGTGGAACACGCCATCAAGTCGCGCACTGACGATGTGGTGGACTTCAAGCAGATGGGCATCGACCATATTTTCATTGACGAGAGCCATCAATTCAAGAATTTGACTTTCAACACGCGGCATGACCGTGTGGCTGGTTTGGGAAACTCGGAAGGAAGCCAGAAAGCCCTGAATATGCTCTTTGCCATACGTACCATACAGGAGCGTACTGGTAAGGACTTGGGAGCGACATTTCTTTCCGGCACGACCATATCCAACAGCTTGACGGAATTGTACCTGCTCTTCAAATATCTACGTCCGAAGGAATTGGAACGGCAGGATATCCGATGCTTCGACGCATGGGCGGCAATTTTCGCCAAAAAGACAACCGACTTCGAGTTCAACGTGACGAACAATGTGGTTCAGAAAGAGCGTTTTCGCTACTTCATCAAAGTGCCGGAACTTGCCGCCTTTTACAACGAGATAACCGACTACCGCACGGCGGAGGACGTGGGCGTGGATCGTCCGCACAAGAACGAGATACTGCACCACATACCGCCCACGCCGGAGCAGGAGGACTTCATCCAAAAGCTGATGCAGTTCGCCAAGACGGGCGATGCCACACTGTTGGGCAGGGAACCGTTGTCGGAAACGGAGGAGAAGGCGAAGATGCTTATCGCCACCGACTACGCTCGCAAGATGGCTCTCGACATGCGCATGATAGACCCGAACTACGAAGACCACCCCGACAATAAGGCTTCCCACTGTACCAAGATGATAGCGGAGTATTACCATAAATATGACGCGCAGAAAGGCACGCAGTTTGTATTTTCGGATTTGGGGACTTATCAGCCGGGTGGAGATTGGAACGTCTATTCGGAGATAAAACGCAAGCTGACGGAGGACTACGGCATTCCTGCCCATGAAATCCGCTTCATACAGGAGTGCAAGACGGACAAGGCACGCAAGGGGGTGATAGACGCCATGAACGCCGGGACGGTGCGCGTGCTGTTCGGCTCTACGAGTATGCTCGGAACGGGCGTGAACGCCCAGAAACGGTGTGTCGCTATCCATCACCTCGATACACCATGGCGACCGTCCGACCTGCAACAGCGTGACGGACGCGGAGTCAGGGCGGGCAACGAGATTGCCAAGCACTTTGCCGGGAACAACGTGGATGTCATCATCTATGCGGTGGAGAAATCGCTGGACAGCTACAAGTTCAACCTGCTGCACTGCAAGCAGACGTTCATCTCGCAGCTCAAGAGCGGTGCGTTGGGAGCACGTACCATCGATGAGGGGGCTATGGACGAGAAATCGGGCATAAACTTCTCGGAGTATATGGCGTTGCTCTCCGGCAACACCGATCTGTTGGACAAGGCGAAACTTGAAAAGCGTATTGCCTCGCTCGAAGGGGAACGCAAGTCGTTCAACAAGGGCAAGCGTGATTC
>ENA-ORKW01000564-ORKW01000564.1-human-gut-metagenome-genome-assembly--contig:-NODE-564-length-12814-cov-13.0234_pt1 | contig 12814 bp, 15 predicted proteins | sample MGYA00243062_ERZ508813 | MGnify/ENA primary metagenome ERZ508813 (study PRJEB26277, sample SAMN04329846) | human gut metagenome | biome: human-associated habitat | host: Homo sapiens | place: USA...
TTCATTTGACGTATATCTTGCAGGCGACGTTCGGATTCTTCGATGTTACGGGTAAGTACAAGATGCTGTTTGAATAAGGTGAAAAGCGTCAGGTACTGGTTGAGTAATCCCAATTTGATGTCGGCCTGATTCGTCATCCGCTGCAGTCTGGCTATTTCGGTTTCAATGTCTGTCTTCTGGATGGAACGGCGGATTTTCCCCCCCCCTGATAAAGCGGCTGGTTAAAGTCGACCGTATAATTCTGCGACCAGTCCGGGGTATCAGGGTAGGTAGGGTTGGAAAGTCCGTTCTGAAAGACCACGGGCTGACCGATGATGCCTCCTTTCAGCCCTATTCCCAGGTCAGGAAGCAGGCCGGTTTTGGCATACAATTTCCGTTCATGGGCCATTCTTTCTTTCAGACTGTCACTCTGCAATTGCAGGCTGCTTTTGATGCCCGATTCGAACAGTTGTTCGACCGACAAGAATAAAGAGTCCTGCTGTGCCTGTGCGGAGACAGCCCAAAACAGACTACCTGTAAAAATCAGTTTTCGGATGATGTTAGAAACCTTCAAGGACATTTTGTACTGTTTTTAATTCAGATAATATCTTTGCCGTTCGTTCGGTAGACAATATTTCTTCTGCATTGGCGTATACCAGATTAAGAATCGGGCGAATCTGGACTTTAAGTGCTTCCCCTTCAGGAGTGAGGTACACCAGTTTGTTGCGTCGGTCGTTCGTATCTTCTTTCCGGTAGACATATCCCTTCTTTTCCAGGTTGTTCATCAGATTGGTCAGGCAGGCCTTGTCCTTGGCTGTACGCTCTGCCAGGGCCTGTTGGGTAATACCCTGTTCATGCCAGAGACTGCTTAAAACTTGAAGCATTTCGAAGGTGATGCCGGCATTATTATCTTTTAGGGTGCGTTGCATGGCACGTCGAAAGGCCATGCGAGTGCGGAAAATTTGTATCATGAGTTCCCGGAACTCGTTTCCTTCTTTCATTTTATGAGGTGATTTTTTAGTTATCCCCGGCTACAAATATAGCTCCTTTTTTTGAAGTAGTAAAATATTTGACTATTTTGTAGGGAGAAACCTGTGCTTTCATTTGAAAGCGGAAAAGTCAATTCTCAGTACTTCCGAAGGAGTACTCCAGTACTTTCAAGGAAGTACTCGAATACTTTCGGGGAAGTACTTCAGTACTACCTAAGAAGTACTGAAAAGTAACAAGAGGTTTATAATGAGTGGATTAGAATTTCAGGTAACCGTTCTCTTGCCGGATGATTTCCTCGGAAACCAAGTAGGATACCACTTTCATCAGGTGGTTTTCAGGCACTTGCATTTTGTCTTTTATCTCTTGCAACGAAAGCGGATTTTCTTTCAGTAACGCTTGCAGTTGCTGACTGATGGATTCAAACTCTCCCGACTTTAGGCCGGACTGATGTTGCTGCAGGCATACGTCACACTGTCCGCAATTGTGCTCGTTCTTTTCGCCGAAATAGCGTAACAGCATCCGGCTTCGGCAGCGGTTTTCGCTTTCTGCATATTCTATCATGGCGTTGATACGCTGCACATAGCTTTCTTTTCTGTCTTCGTAGACTTCCTTACTTAAATAAATGCGCTCCGTTTCTTGTCTTTCGCGCGTATAGATAATATAAGGTGTCTTTTTTGCGGGAATATAATGCAGAATATGCTGCCGGCTCAGCGAGAGCAGGGTTTCATAGATTTGCTGTTTGCTCAGTCCCGAACGGGTCGACAGATTGTCTTCACTGATATAAGCATAGTCTGTGAAAAGTCCGGTGTAGCTTCTCAGTAGGATACGAAGCAGTTTCTCTGTATCTTCACTTTGTTCGCGGATGCGGTACAGTTCTTCCTTGGTGATGGTAAACATGATGCGCGAGGCATTATCCTGCTCATCGGTATATTCCAGATAGCCTGCGCGAGTCAGGATTTTCAAAGCACTGTCGGTCTGTACGGGAAAATGCTTGAAGTTACGGCAGAACTCATCGATGTTGAACGCGAAGGTGCAGCCTCTTCCGTCTCCCATGGCCATTTGGTAATAGAAGTTGATGTCTTCGTAAATTTTTCGGATATAACTTTTCTCGGGAAATGTATCGCTTACCCGCTGTTTGAGTGTGATTTTATCGCGGGCACAGAACAGCAGTACGGCATAGGCTTTCATGCCGTCTCTTCCAGCTCGTCCGGCTTCCTGAAAGTAGGCTTCGGGCGAGTCGGGTACATCGGCATGGATAACCACGCGTACGTCTGGTTTGTCGATTCCCATACCAAAGGCGTTGGTAGCTACCATTACACGGAATTCTCCTTTCAGCCAGGCTTTTTGTCGGGAATCTTTGGTCTCATCGTTGAGTCCGGCATGATAAAAAGTGGCTGTGATGTGGTTGCGGTTCAGGAACAGAGAAATCTCTTTCGTCTTTTTCCGGTTGCGGGTATAGACAATTCCCGACCCGTCGACGCGTTGCAGGATATGTAGCAGTTCACTTTCCTTGTCTTCTGTATGGCGTACCACGTAGGCCAGGTTCTTCCGCTCAAAGCTCATGCGGAACACATTTTCCTGACGGAACTGAAGGCGTTGCTGGATATCGTTGACCACTTCCGGAGTGGCAGTGGCCGTCAGTGCGATGACGGGAACTCCCGGGAGCAGTTGACGTATATCCGCTATTTTCAGGTAAGCAGGGCGGAAGTCGTATCCCCATTGCGAGATGCAGTGCGATTCATCCACGGTGATGAGGCTGACGTGCATGCTGCGGAGTTTGATTTGAAAGATTTCGGTGTCCAATCTTTCCGGAGATACATAAAGAAACTTGTAGTTGCCGAAGATGCAGTTCTCCAATGCGATGACAATCTCTTCGCGCGTCATGCCGGAGTAGATGGCGGTTGCTTTGATGCCCCGTTCGCGCAAGTTTCTCACCTGGTCTTTCATTAGGGCAATCAGAGGGGTAATGACCAGGCATAACCCTTCTTGGGCGAGGGCGGGCACTTGAAAGGTAATGGATTTACCACCACCTGTGGGCATGAGTCCCAATGTGTCCCGGCCTTCGCCTATGCTGCGGATAATGTCTTCCTGTATACCTCGGAAATTGTCATATCCCCAGTATTGTTTCAGGATTTTTCGGTAGTCAGTCATGAGTCGCTAACTTCGACTGGGCTTGATATCTTCTATCTGTAGTTGGATTTCTCCCCGCTTGTGGGTATTTTCCTCAATGGTATAACAGATATTGAACGACTGTTTGGTCTTGATGTAACGCACTTGTGAACTTTGTCCGAAAGCGATACCGTTCATGACGTTGTTCGACTTGTTGTCCACCAGCTCCAGTTTGATGTGTTCCTGGTCTCTTCCTACCACCTTGCTGGTACCATAATCGTACACATTCAAGGTTGCGAAAACAGGCTTGTGGTTCTCCGGACCAAATGGGTTGAACTTCTTCAGGTCGAAGAAAAACTTCGGAGTGATGTCTCTGAAGTCCAGCTGTGCATCAATCTGGATGGTAGCGTTGGTCTGCTCCGGAAGAATGTGGTTGGTCACGTATTCTTCAAACCGTCTGGTAAATTCCGGCACATTTTCCACCTTCATGGATAAACCGGCCGCGTAGGTATGCCCGCCAAAATTCTCCAGCAGGTCACGGCAATGTTCTATAGCCTTGTACACATCGAAACCGGAAACAGAACGTGCCGACCCCGTAGCCAGGTTCTCGGTACGTGTCAATACCACAGCAGGACGGTAGTAGATTTCCGTCAGACGCGAAGCGACAATTCCGATGACCCCCTTGTGCCAGTCCTCATTGAAAATCACGATAGACCTTCTTTCAGACAAGTCGGACAGGTTATCCACGATTTTATTGGCCTCTTCTGTCATGTTCTTGTCGAGGTCCTTACGCGTTTCGTTGTAGCTGTTGATGCGGTTGCTCTTTTTCAATGCAGACGCAAAATCCTTTTCAATCAGCAAGTCGACCGCTTCCTTTCCGTTTTGTATTCTTCCCGAAGCATTGATGCGGGGACCTATCTTGAATACGATGTCACTCATCGTAATTTCTTTTTCAGCCAGTCCGCATACATCAATAATGGCTTTCAGGCCGATGCTGGGATTAGCATTGAGCTGACGCAGTCCGTGATAGGCCAAAATACGGTTTTCTCCCATAATAGGCACAATGTCGGATGCGATGCTGACTGCTACCAAATCGAGCAGGGGGGTAAGCTGATGAAACTCGATGCCGTTGTTCTGGGCAAAGGCTTGCATAAACTTGAATCCTACTCCGCAGCCAGACAGGTGTTCGTATGGATACGTAGAATCTGGACGCTTGGCATTCAGAATGGCGGCAGCAGGAGGAAGTACTTCATCGGGTACATGATGGTCGCAGATAATGAAATCGATGCCTTTTTCTTTGGCGTAACTGATTTCTTCTACTGCTTTGATACCACAGTCCAGTACGATGACCAGTTTTACTCCGGTGGAGTAAGCATAGTCTACTCCCTTTTTCGACACACCATACCCTTCATTATATCGGTTGGGGATATAATAATCGATGTTCGAGTAGAACTGTTGAAGAAATTTGAAAACAAGGGCGACAGCCGTAGTGCCGTCCACATCATAATCTCCATACACCAGGATACGCTCTTTTCGTCCCATGGCCAGGTTTAGGCGTTCCACTGCCACGTCCATGTCGTTCATTAGGAACGGGTCATGGAGGTCATTAAGCTGAGGTCGGAAAAACCGTTTGGCCTCTGCGGCAGAATGGATACCTCTTTCCTGCAGTAGCTTACATAAAATAGGACTGATGCCAATCTCTCTGGAGAGGGCTCTGGCAGCTTCTCTTTCTTGAAGTGTTGGAGGTTGATAGTTCCATTTGTAGTTCATTTATATATGTTTTTTCTTTTTTTTCTTTTTGGGTGGGGTTTCGCCAGTCTGTCGGTTGTAAGCCTGTACGACTTTGTTGCAGTAACCAAATCGGCAAAACTTGTAATTGGATAAAATCTTCTTATCCACTTCAATCCGTAAAATTAGTAAAAAGAAAGAAAAAAGCGGCTCATTCCATCTTAAATTTATGGAACGAGCCGCTTTTTATTTATAATTAGTCTATATAATAGGACCTTAGAATCCTAATTTTTTTGCGATGTGTGCAGGGATTGCTTTCTTGTTCACCAGGATGTTCATGGTTTTGTATTTGGCAAAAGCTTTAGATGCATACCAGATACCTTTGTACTTGCCGCTTAATCCCCATGAGTTTTTCACCATGTAGTATTCTTTGCCGTTCTGGTCTTTTGCGATACCGTAGATAAGCATTCCGTGGTCATCGGTAGTTTCCCAGTTGTCAAATGCTACCTGACGCATTTCCTGAGTCACTTCAATTTCAGGAAGTGGTTTGCTGGTCAGTTCCTTGCGTTTGTCTGCTTTACTCAAGCCCAACCAGTGTGCCATATCTGAACCAGTCAGTTCGGCTCCTTTTTCTGCATTCGGACATACGGCAATACCGTCGCGGGTAAATCCTTCTTCGCTGACGTCAGCTCCCCATGCGAAAGTATATCCGTTGTTGATGGCATTATCCATCACTTCCATCAGTTCATCGATAGGCAAGTTGTAAGACAATGCGTTGCGCCAGTTGTCCTGTACCTCGATGCTGAATGTCTGGTAGAAAGGATGATGAGTATAAGAAGTCAGTGATACATAGTCGTTCATATTCAGTCCAAGCACTTCATCTGCAAATGTTCTCGGAGTGTAAGTCTTTCCTTTGTAAGTGAATTCTTTCGGACATTCTCCCAGGTAAGTATCGTAAATGGCTGTTACGCCTTTTTTCCATACCGGACTCAGTTTGCTCTGATTGCCTTTTCCAATAGCTTGTACGTATGCTCCAGCTACCGCATCCAGCTCATTGTGGTTAGGCAGTGAGTCACCGTATTCGATACCCGGCATTACGTCCTGAGGAACCATACCGTAGTTCTTGTAGCAGAAAACGATGTCTTCAAAGCTTCCACCCGGTGAGAATGAAGCATCTCCGTGATAGCGTACATAATTTACCGCACGGTCTTCCATGGTTTTGTGCACTACAAACATTTCAGAAAGGTCAAATTCTCCTTTTCCTTCACGCAGCAATTCTGATTCCAGAAATCCAAGGCTGGAGAATGACCAGCATGTACTTGAACGATTCTGGTTCTTTATGGAAGTAATAGGGTTTTCTTTTACGGTTGTAAATACGAATCCTTCTTCAGCTTTGTCTTTCTTCGGATTTTTTGCATAGATGTTACCAAAGCAAAGTCCTGCAACAGCTACTAAAATTAGTTTGTTCATTGTTTTGATCTTTATGGTTATAGGGTTAATAAATACGTAATTATTCATTCATGATGGCTTCTACCTCATCAAACGTGATGGGGATACGTTTTTCGCCCAGGAATCTGGATCCGTTTTCGGTAATCAGGATATCATCTTCCAGACGGATACCTCCGAAGTCCTTGTATTTTTCGATTTCGTCGAAATTCAAGAAATCGGTGTGCAGTTTTTCTGCCTTCCATTTGTCAATCAGGGCAGGGATAAAGTAGCATCCCGGTTCATCGGTAATGACAAAACCTTTCTGGAGTTTTCTTCCCATACGGAGCGAAGCCAGTCCGAACTGAGTGGATGGTTGCACTTCTTCGTCATAACCCACGTAGCACTGGCCTAAGTCTTCCATATCGTGTACGTCCAGTCCCATCATGTGTCCCAATCCGTGCGGCAGGAATAAGGCGTGAGCACCTGCAGCTACAGCTTCATCGGTATTTCCTTTCATCAAGCCCAGTCCTTTCAGCCCTTCTGTAAGTACCTTACATACTTCCAGGTGTACCGACTTGTATGTCACTCCCGGACGTGCCAGTTCCAGTGCCTTGTCATGGCAGGCAAGTACGATGCCGTAGATGTCACGCTGGCGACTGGTGAATTTTCCTCCTACAGGGATTGTACGGGTATGATCTGAACAGTAATAATTCATCAGTTCGGCTCCCGCATCCGTCAGCATCAGTCTGCCTTCTTGCAGGATATGACTGTGGTCGTGATTGTGCAGGGTCTGTCCGTTTTGTGTAAGGATAGTGGCAAATGAAACCATTCGTCCGTAAGAGGAAGCGATGCCGTCAAGCACTCCGGCTATGTATTGCTCGGATACTCCCGGTTTGCACAGACGCATGGCTGCCGTATGCATTTCATATCCTACGTTGCAGGCCTTGTCGATTTCTGCGATTTCACATTCTTCTTTTACTGAACGTAACGATACGACTGCCTTAATCAGTTCAAGAGAAGCATGTTTCTTGGTCATGGATGCCCGGATACCTGTCAAATCTTCCAGTAGCATCATGTTGTCATAACGATAGGGAGGGAGGAAGTGGATTTTTCTTCGCTGGGCGATGGCTTTTCCCACAAATTCCTTCAACATGTCGAAAGGATAGCTCTTCTCGACTCCCACCTGTGCGGCCAGTTCTTTTACACTGGGCTGCGGACCCATCCAGATGATGTCGTCCATGTCGACGTCATTTCCAAAGAAATAATCTTTGTCATTATCTATGTCGATGATGCCGGCATAACCCGGGTGTGAATGTCCGAAGAAATAGACAAAAGAACTGTCTTGTCTGAACTTGTATGTGTTGTCGGGATAGTTGGCCGGTGCTTCATTATTTCCTAAAATAAGAATGATACCGTTGCTCATCTTTTCCCGCAGCGCTTTCCGACGTTTTTGGTAAGTAAGAGAATCAAACATAGTTATTTCTTTTTGATGTAATGTTTGTGAAAATAATGTTGCAAATGTAGTAAATAAAATAGAAAAAATGGCTGCGGTGTAATGGAAAAACATATATTTGCAATTACCAAGATTACTTTAAAAACTGAGGTCGTATGAATCTGGATTTGCAAAAAACAGGGTTGGTTCTCGAAGGAGGAGGTATGCGAGGGGTGTTTACTTGTGGAGTCTTGGATTTCATGATGGATCACCACATGCAGTTCCCTTATGTGATAGGTGTGTCAGCAGGAGCTTGTAACGGATTGTCGTATATGTCTCATCAGCGGGGGCGGGCAAAGTTTAGCAACATTGATATGCTGGCAGAATATCATTATATCGGGTTGAAATATCTCTGGTATCAGCATAGTATTCTGGATCAGCATTTGCTTTATGACTTGTTTCCCACCAAGATTCTTCCCTACGATTTTCAAGCCTATTTTAATAATCCTGCCCGTTTTGAAATGGTAACGACCAATTGCGTGACGGGAAGGGCTTGCTATCTGGAAGAGAAAGAAAACCGGGATGGCTGGAGATTGGTGGATATTGCCAAAGCTTCAAGCAGTCTTCCGTATGTCTGTCCGATTACATACGTAGACGGGCGTCCGATGCTCGATGGAGGTATTGTTGATTCTATACCTGTCTTGCGGGCCATGAGTCAGGGCTATGAAAAGAATGTAGTAGTTCTCACTCGTAACAGAGGCTATCGTAAGACTGAAAAAGATATTCGGGTTCCCCGGTTTATTTATCGCCGTTATCCTCGGCTGAGGTTAGTGCTTAGCCGACGCTGTGCGGTGTACAATGAGCAGTTGGAAATGGTTGAGAAGTTAGAAGATGAAGGACGTATCATAGCGATTCGGCCGGAAAAGAAAGTGGTGGTGAATCGTATCGAGAAGGATATTAAGAAACTGACCGAATTATATGAGGAAGGATATGCCTGTGCGGAGAAAGTGTTGACACCTTATTTGAAAGTATAGGACATAAAAAAATCCGGAATGAACTTCCGGATTTTTTTATTATTTATTTTGCGAAGCTGACTGCGCGGGTTTCACGGATAACCGTAATCTTAACTTGTCCCGGATAAGTCATTTCGTCCTGAATCTTCTTGGCGATTTCAGTTGATAAGCTTTCTGTCTGTTTATCGTCAATCTTGTCGGCACCGACAATGACACGCAACTCACGACCAGCCTGGATAGCGTAAGTCTTGGTTACACCCGGATAAGACATAGCCAATTGTTCGAGGTCATTCAGACGTTTGATGTAAGCCTCTACAATTTCCCGGCGTGCTCCCGGACGTGCACCAGAGATAGCGTCACATACTTGTACGATAGGAGCCAGAAGGCTGGTCATTTCCACTTCATCGTGGTGTGCACCAATGGCATTGCAGATATCAGCTTTTTCTTTGTACTTTTCAGCCAATTTCATACCCAACAGTGCGTGTGGCAATTCCGGTTCTTCATCGGGCACCTTACCAATATCATGTAGCAGTCCGGCACGTTTTGCTTTTTTCGGGTTCAGACCTAATTCAGAAGCCATTACTGCACACAAGTTGGCTGTTTCACGTGCATGCTGCAAAAGATTCTGTCCGTATGAAGAACGGTATTTCATCTTACCGATGATACGAATCAGTTCAGGATGCAATCCGTGGATACCCAGGTCGATTGTGGTACGTTTACCCGTTTCGATGATTTCGTCTTCCACTTGCTTGCGTACTTTTGCAACCACTTCTTCAATACGTGCCGGGTGAATACGACCGTCAGTAACCAGCTGATGCAAAGCCAGACGTGCAATTTCGCGGCGTACCGGGTCAAAGGCTGAAAGTACGATTGCTTCCGGTGTGTCATCCACTACAATCTCTACACCTGTAGCGGCTTCCAGTGCGCGGATATTACGTCCTTCACGTCCGATGATGCGTCCTTTGATTTCATCCGATTCAATGTGGAATACAGTGACAGAGTTTTCAATGGCAGTTTCAGTAGCCACTCTCTGAATAGACTGAATTACGATACGTTTCGCTTCACGGTTCGCGGTAAGTTTGGCATCGTCCATGATGTCATTGATGTAAGACTGCGCCTGTGTCTTCGCTTCTTCCTTCAGTGATTCCACCAAGCGTTCTTTTGCTTCTTCAGCCGACAAGCCTGAGATTGTTTCCAGTTTTTCTCTTTCCTGTGCCTGAAGGTTATCTAATTCCTCTTTCTTCTTTTCAATAATTACCAGTTGAGCATCCAGATTTTCTTTGATAGCTTCTGTTTCATTGCGTTTACGCTGAAGCTCTTCGTTCTTCTGGTTGAGCACCATTTCGCGTTGCTTTAACTTATTCTCAGCTTGCTGGATTTTCTGATTACGCTGAGCAACCTCCTTTTCCAAATCCGCTTTTTTATTCAAGAATTTTTCCTTTACTTCCAGAAGCTTGTTCTTCTTGATTACTTCAGCTTCAGTTTCGGCTTCTTTGATAATTGTGTCATATTTTGTCTTTAAGCCGTACTTAAAGAATCCATACGACAATGCCCCTCCCACCAGGAAGGCCACAATTGTTAGTATTACTGTCGTCAACATTATAATTAATTTAAGTATATAAATAAAAAACGCATAAACTTATCCGTTGGGAAAATCCCTTCGAATAAAGCTTATGCGTGAATTTCCTGTTATAATATCTTTCTATAAACCTTCGCCCCGGTCAGGTTGGATACATCTTTCAATATCCTCTTCCAGTTCTTTTAGTTTTTCCATATAAGGTCGGGTGTCATTTCTTCCTTTCATGGATATATTTTCATACGCCAAATCAAGTGCCACCATCTTCCAGTGTTGTATACTGTTGAATTCAGGAAAAGCACTGCGATATTTATTCAGTTTATAGTTAATCTGTTTGGCAGCTTCCCGGTAAGCTTCCTCTTCCGCAGGGAGTATGGACACAGGATACCGTTCGTTGTCAATTAGTAGATTAAATCTCTTTTTTTCGTCCATAAAAGTATATACTTTACCGCATTGTTATTCATTCAGCAAAGCGATGCATTTATCGACTTCACGCACAAGTTTCGCCAGTCTTTGTTTCGTATCGCGGAGGTCATTGTCGTTGATACTGAGTATGCGGGCGTTTTTCAAGTTGATATACTTGGCTTCCAATTCTTTATTATTACATTCCAATTGGGCTATTTCTGCACTCTTTCTGTCAATTTCATTTCTTAATGAGAGGTTTTCTTTTTTCAACTCTTCATAAAGAAACAGCAATTGTCTGAGTTTGCCTTCGAAAGTATGTAACAGTTTTTTGTCCTCTTCCGTCATTCGTATATCAAAAATGTGTATACAAATATACTGTATTGGTTGGAAAATCAAAAATATTTGTTGTGGATTTTATTAAAATTTGTGAGATTTCGTGGGTGTCAAATCTTTGCGAATGGATTTTTTCTATCAGATAATTCTTTTTACCTTTGTCGTTGCATTGAGGTGACATTAAATGCAGTGTTTTTTAATCTTTTAAAAATCAAAAAGTTATGTATACAGTAATTAAACGCATGGAAATTTCAGCTTCACATCGCCTGAAACTTTCTTATGAGAGCAAGTGTGAAAACCTGCATGGTCACAATTGGATTATCACCGTATATTGTCAGGCAGAGCAATTGAATGAAGATGGTATGGTAGTTGATTTTACGCATATAAAGGAAGTGGTAAAAGGGCAGCTTGACCATAAGAACCTGAACGATGTGCTTCCTTGTAATCCTACGGCCGAAAATATTGCCCGATGGATTTGTGAGCAGGTACCCCATTGTGTAAAGGTGGAAGTGTGTGAGTCTGAAGGTAATCGGGTGATTTATGAAAAAGATTAATGAGATATTCTATAGCCTTCAGGGGGAAGGCTTCCATGTGGGTACACCTGCCGTCTTTGTCCGTTTCTCAGGATGTAATTTAAAATGTGAGTTTTGTGATACGCGCCATGAAGAAGGAGTCATGATGACCGATGAAGAGATACTGAAACAAGTCTGTCAGTATCCCTGCAAGACGGTAATTTTGACAGGTGGTGAGCCGGGACTGTGGGTGGATGAAGATTTAGTTGCTGCCTTGCATAAGGCTGGAAAATACGTTTGTATTGAAACAAATGGCACATGTGTACTTCCGGAGTCGATTGACTGGGTTACCTGTTCTCCAAAATTAGATGCTTCGTTACGTGTTCGTCGTATGGATGAGGTGAAGGTGGTTTTTTTAGGGCAGGATGTATCCCCTTATCTTCAATTAAAGGCTTCTTCTTATTTTTTGCAGCCCTGTTCTTGTCGGAATACGGCAGAGGTCGTAGAATACATCAAGTCTCATCCTCAGTGGCGACTGAGTCTGCAAACCCATAAGCTGATTGATATTCCCTGAATTCTGTCATACAATTTGTAAGAATATGCATTTTGCGGGAGTTGTTGTTTTTTAACATCCTTCTCCTCCGTTTTTGTTAATAAACATATTTTTTTGTTTGAAACAGATGAAAAAAAGATACTCCTGCTGAACACTTTCAGCAGGAGTATCACAACACAAAAACTAAACTAGACTTAACTAAACTATTCTAAAAGAAGTTTCACAACTTCCGTTTTATTATGTACGACACAAATATAGGGTTTAGATTGATTGTATCCAAAGAAAAACAGTAAAAAAAACGATTGTTTCAAAAAAAAAGGTTGAAAATACAACAAAAACTCAAATAGTATGTTTATTAACATAATTTTGGAGCTCTTGTTTGTAGCTGTCCGATATAGGGATGTAGTCCTTTCCAAAAACAATCCTTCCTTTTTCTATGATTTTTATTTTTTGTTTTTGCACAATGAAAGACCGGTGAATCCGGATAAACCGGTTAGCCGGTAGTTTGTCTTCCATCATTTTCATGCTGACCAGTGAAAGGATGGGGCGTGGATTATCTTCCAGATGTATCTTGATGTAGTCTTTCAATCCTTCAATGTAAAGAATCTTATCCAGTTCAATTTGAATCAGCTTATAGTCACTTTTCACATAGATATACTTCAAGTCATCTGACGATTGTATGTCGGCTGGTGATGTTTCGGCCTTTTGAAGCAGTTCAAACCATTGCACCGCTTTGTTGACAGCTTTCATAAAATC
>ENA-ORKW01000572-ORKW01000572.1-human-gut-metagenome-genome-assembly--contig:-NODE-572-length-12689-cov-7.69265_pt1 | contig 12689 bp, 13 predicted proteins | sample MGYA00243062_ERZ508813 | MGnify/ENA primary metagenome ERZ508813 (study PRJEB26277, sample SAMN04329846) | human gut metagenome | biome: human-associated habitat | host: Homo sapiens | place: USA...
TTTTGTCAAAGACGGGCAACTTACGATGTTTTGAATTATATCGAACTCACGTTAAACTAATTAACCAGCTATCTTCTTATAAATTTTCAAATACCCTTTTAACATCTCTTCTGCCGTCAACTCTTTTTCGAACCGTTCTTCAGCATTCTGCTTCATCCGAGCATATAGTTTCTCGTCCTCCAAAATACGGGAGATACTGCCTGTAAATTCTTCCAATGTATTTTGCACAGCATACCCCGTCTGGTCATTTACTACAATCTCACTGACACCTCCTACATTGGAAGCCACCACCGGCAAACCAAAGCTCATGGCTTCCAAAATACCCATAGGCAGGCCCTCGTAATCACTGGGTAATACAAACAAATCGGCTATCTGACAATATTTCGCAGCGCCTGGAGTATTTCCCAAGAAAAAGACATTGGAAGGTGCATTATCTACGGGAGCTTCATTGCCAATCCATACGAAAGCATACTGAGGCATACGCTCTGCCATCTGCATAAATAAATCCGATCTTTTAGGAGCTGCCAATCTAGCAATACACAGAACTATTTTCTTATACTGACTAGAATCAAATTCCCATTTCAAGCTATTATCAAACAAAGGACGCTGAATGCCGTTATAGATATAAGACACGTTCTTTGCAATACCACATTCAGCCATAGTATCTACATCATGCTTGCTTACACCTACGATAGAAGCACAACGATCTTGCATCAGTTTTTCGAGTGGCAAGAACACTTTAAAAGCCAAACGGATAGAATCAAAACCATGAACGGTATAAACCACCTTCTTCTTAGGAAAAGCCAATCTACCGAGTAACCCCACCTTAGAAGAATGAAGATGAACCACGTCTGGCTTGTATTGTTTATACAGTTTCCGCAAGGAAAAAACAGCTTTAAGGTCTTTAGTTGGCGAAATGGATCGCTGAATGCTATCGCACACTACTTGAGTAACCTTTGGATGTAACATCTTCCACATTTTACCGTCGTCAGCACCTGCCACAACGATAACTTCATGCCCTTGATCACACAATTGATTGGCTAGATTAAGGACAACACTTTGCGCACCACCAAGACTACTTTTGGTGATAACCTGCATAATTCTCATGTTTTATAAAATGATTTTCAATCTGCCAGTAAAGAGAATAAAAGTTTGGGGCAACTGCTTTCTTGCAGCTGCCCTAATATGTCTGTTGTACTGACAGACTGTAGGTTAAAAAGAATTATTTATGATTTATGATTGATTAATTTTATTCCTTTTCTGTAAGTAAAGCCATAAAATTCTCTAACGTAAATCTCCTATAGTACTTAACGAACCCCAGAAATAAGAGATTACAGACTACTATTAAAAAGATAAACTTAAGAAAAGTAGCCGAATCAAATACGAGAGTTTGGGATTCTACAAAGATGGCATTACCAATAAAAAACAGGTAATCAAAAAAAAGATAATCGAATAACAGACAAGCTATGAGTGTCATAGCTCTTAAAAAGCCATACATTGCAACATAATTATCGACTTTTCTTTGGCAATTAGGAATATTTAGATAAACATAATGCATCACGATGCGGTGAAAATCATCTTCCGAATTAACATCAGGCAATGTTATTTTCAATCTTTCTGCCAAACGATTTAATTTATCAACAATACTATTCCTCACATATTCATCAAGCGGACGAGCTATAAACCTATTTATCGAAAAAATAATCCCTACTATCATAGGGACAGAGATAGGCAACAACACAAACCCAATTACCACTCTCCAAAGAAAACTACCCCAATTTTTCATCCCCCAATTATCACGTAATCTAAAATATCGATGTAATAAACGAGATAGGTCATCCATACTCCTGGCAAAGAATGGCTTGGGTAAAGCCAATGCATCGTCAGTTGCATGAATGAGATACAGAGAAGGATATTTAAATAGTCTATTTGAAAATTTCTCTACCACTACGGAGGATAGATAAGCAACAATATGTCCTGCAATATATGACAAAATAATTATTACTACGGTAGATTGCCATTCCGAAATGCTCACTTCATTTGTAAACACATCCTTAAAATTCGTGATACTGAATAATTTATTTACAGATTGTTCCAAAGAAAATGCTACATAAGTTACAGCCATCAAGGCTACTAAACCAGGGAATAGATAACCTAAAAAATCATATATTGAAAACGGGTTTTTATTCATGACGACTGAGTTCCAGACACCGTTATTAGTTGGGAAATCAAACTACCATGTGTTGATGAAATACCTTCAACTTCTGGCTCTAATTGGTTAAGAAGTGAAAACTTATTATTTAGAATAATATGAAGTTTACTACAGGATGAATCTACAAAATCATACAAGCTTACACAGTAAAAATGACGTTTACTTTTATTAAAGAATTCGTTAACCAGTTCCTGCCTGGGAGAAATTGGTTTATTCTCTACAATTGTGTACCAACTATTAGTAATTCTGCCTGTAACCATCAAGATATCTTTTTGCTTTTTTTTCGCATAAGCTTGAATTTGTTTCCAAACAATTAAATCATGGTATTTTATACGTAAGTCATTGGATTCATCTTGTAAACAAAAAGGCGGTATATTATCACTTTGCCTCTTGGCTCCCTCCGTATAAATATTTTTAAGCTCTGATTCTTCATAATATCTACCTATTTTTTGTGAGAATAATTCATCCAAAGAATCCTTAATGGAATAATATAACAGGCCTTTAGATAGCTTATCACGCTGCCTGTTACAAGTTGTTTTTATTTTTTCAGCTAATTCTTTAAGATTATTCAACAAGTTATCCTCTAAATACGGGAACTGTTTTGGAGATTCAATAGCATCTTCACAGCGCTTCAAACTGATTAAAACATTATTAATACAATCGCGTTGCTTTAACAACTCAGTATTCATACACTGATGATAGAGCCAAGCCACATCATAGGGTAGCCATAATTTATCTAGGATGTTTACTGAACGAAGCAGCGAAAGAAGCTGATTTACATTTGAATCTGACAACCAGTAGAAAGTAAGCAAAGCATTTGTATCAAAGGCTATAATAGTATCTAATAGCCTAGTTTCTAATTCGTCTTGATGTAAAGGATAAAAACCAGGAAATCTATTTTTCATTCTAACTATTTAATGATATTAGTTTTAATCCATTCATCACTTGCCTGCATTCTAATCCATGCAGCATTTTTCCCACTTTCTACTACAAGTAGACGATCATTCATATCGATTAAGCGTAGCAGATAATCACAAATTTCAATAGCTGATTTGTCGGATACAACAGCCCATGTAGACTCTGTCAACTTACCCCAATGAGAGAATGATTTTATAGCTGCAATCAAAGAACTATAATCACGCCCAGGTTGGCACAAGTCATAAGCGACAATATAACAATGTTCATGCATAACAAAATTATTTCTTCACCCGATTCAAATAAAAAGCCAACACCCATTCAGTCACCCGAATACCAAACAGTTTATTAATAAGTGCGGCTTTCTTTACCTTAGGATTGGATGTGTAGGCCAATAACCATTTATACTTATATACCTCACTACGTTTTTCATGCTGGATAGCAGCCGGCAAGGAACTGATCATTGCCAATAGAATGCAGACTTCATAAGCCAGGAAGGAATGCAAGTCATCCTTGGCTTGTGCTGAAAATGAACGCTCTTCTAATTTATCCAATTCCTGCTGAAGAATTAGCAGCAGACTGTTGAAACTACGCTCCCCTCCTGTAGTAGTGATACTTCCCACTCTGTTTTGCCGGTATGCATAGATATATTGATTGACAAATATACACTTTCCACATCCTTCCAAAAGGTCGATAAACCAAGGAATATCCTCGGATAAAATCCCCTTCTTAAAGTAAAGACGGTTCTCTTGCAGCATCTTTCTAGAAATCACCTTCAAACAGGCACTCATAGGCATGGTGCCAGATGTTACCAGAGCATGCATGGCCGTATCTTTATCAATAGGATGTCCGATAGAATCATCGTATGCTACCCATGGCACATAGGAATGATTGTCTTCATAGTAATAAGAGCAATTAAATCCGATAAAACCGCATTCCCCATGCTTCTCTACCACCGTCATTATCTGCTTCAGGCAATCATCATTCACCCAAAAGTCATCACTATCAATAAAGACCACCCATTCTCCATGGGCTTCTTTTAATCCCGCATTTCGGGCATCACTCAAACCACCGTTCGGCTTATGAATGACACGCACGCGTTTATCTTTCAGCGCATATTCATCACAAAGTTTTCCACTGTTATCCGGAGACCCGTCATCCACTAAAATGACTTCAAAATCCGTATAGGTCTGCGAAAGAATACTATCCACACATTGCGGAAGATACTTCTCCACATTATAAATCGGAATGATAAAACTGAGTTTCATAGGTAAGATATTATCTACGAGAATTTATTTCTTGTTTCACTAAACGCATATAATCTCTCCACACTGGCTGGATATGGTACTTCTTTTGCAGCGCTTTGATATCCATAGAGATACTATCTTGATAATAAGTATCTCTACCTATAGGACGAGAAGAAGGATTTTCTAGATTACCATTTCCCTTAATTGCTTCTTCCATAGGACGTTCTTCACGATACAAAATATCACCACATAAGTTTAATAACTCTTCACCATGTTCATTATTTACCAACAACAATGAAACACCCTTATGAGTAGGATGATGAAACGGCTTCATAGTTCCTAATCCCCAGTAGTCAGCTATGGTCACGTCACTTACTCGTTTAGGCTGCGCATACGGGCAACTGTAACAAGCCTCGTTAAACATCAGGCCTGATGTAAACGCCCTTAGATAATATCCTTTATTAGGGTATATCAGTTTTTTGAAATCCCCGGCCTTGGTTGGGGCTATCAAATGTCTAGACATTTGAAATCCCCAACCTTTGGTAAATCTGAAATTCACTTTTGAAGAAGTTGAACGGATACCTATCCTTTCCGTCCAAATATCAAAAGCCTTTTGTGAAGGAACTCCGTGACACACCACATCACAAGTATATAGATTCTCTGGCTTTCTTTTCAAAAAGGCATAAAGACCAGCCACCTGGCAAGGAGTTCCGGTAAACAAGACCTTTTGATCCTCCTTTAAGTATTTCCGCACCTGTTGGTAACTATCTGTAATTTCTGATTGAAGATATTTGGACCCCTGCAACAAGCGGATGTCCTCCACCTTATCAATCATAATATGACGCACTCGCAGCTGGGTATCCATCGTAGCGCCAAAGACTACACCACCAGCATGTAGAATCGCCTTGGCCATCACAGAGAATGCTCCACCCGATGAACTATGCTCCCGATCTACCAAATCGTGAGTCCAACAGGCAGAAGCTGTGAGCGGATTTTGAAATACCACCTTGCCCTCCAATTTGTGACAAGCCTTCATACAGGCACCGCATTCTATGCAGACATCACGGTTAATTTCAGGCACAAAAAAACCTGCCCCTGCCTCTTTGCGCGAAATACAATGCTTCGGGCATGCCTGCTGACAAGCAAAACATTGCGTACACGATTGCTCATCACATAAATTTATTTTATAGTTCATTTCTCTAAAGCTGTTTTTAAGAATTGAATAGAATGATTTCTAAGATTTTCCAATTTCTTTGAGGGTTCAGCGTAATCACAAGGCAAACTTTCCAAGGTCGGGAAGTTTTCTCCCATTTCAAGCACTCTACCAGACAACCCCACGTTATTTAGCAAACTCATCTGTCTTGAATCACCTGATTTTCGACTAGCCACTACAGAGAAAAGAGGTTTTTCGAAATTCACAGCAAACGCTGTACCGTGGAAAGAAGTTGTTAAAACCAATTCTGCGTCACGCATCAATGCCAAGAATTCTTCTGGCGATGCACCAACTGGATGTTCTGTATTCGGTTCATAAAAACTCTTAGGTGGACGGGCTACTTTTACAACCTTATATCCTGTTATTTTCTGGACATGTTTAGCCAATTCATCTACATATGGGAATGAATCGAACGAATAATTTAAATAATAGCAAAGAATATACTTTCCTTTCACCAAACGTTGCGGAACAGCTATTTTTTTCCAATCCTCTTTATTCAGTAACAAAGTAGGATCCAATACCACTTCTGTATCTGTTCTACCAGTCAGTTCTTCAACCAACTTAACTCCAGAATTTTCACGTACACTAATGTCACTGTATTTTTTCAAGTAATTAGAGAATTTAGCTGCATATTCTTTTCCTACCGACGACACGCCAAAACTAGCTGCATAAGCTACACGTTTTTTCCCCTCAGGTGCAAAATCCAAGAAGAAAGAAGGGTCACCAGAACAATAGTTAGGATTCCAAAGCTGATCACTACCTGTTAGATATGCATCATATTGAGGAGCATCTGTAGCTAAATCATTCGGATTAAGGTACTCTTTTGCACTTAAATGCTGATAATTCTGCACAAAGTTTGCTATACCTTTATGTTGCTTTAACAAGCCTAACGCATAGAGGTATTTTAAGACTTTATCCTTTTTGCTAACTTTCACCGACGCAGATTTCACGCCTACGCTCCGCTGGAATTCATTCGGGAAACGATAATCGATAATCTCTGCCTGGTGTCCTAACTTCTCACATGTGTTCTGAAGAGCAAAGGCTTGAAAAACAGATCCGTAATTATTGATTTTATGAATAGTAATAATGCCAATTTTCATAGATACAAATATTATTTTATGAAATGAAAGTTACTAACATCAATACCTTTAGACAATTTTGAAATTGCAGATTCTTTTAGTTTTGCATTTTTTGTCTTCAGAATTTTTAATTCTTGTGAAATAGTAGAGCGATTAATAAAAACTCCATTAGTTCGTACTACCAGCATAGAATCAATCGTGCAACGAATAAATCTAAAGTTATTATTTAGCCTATCATTGCGCTTAAGATAATTTCCTGATATTTGAACATCATAGCCTTTATTAGAATGCATTATACAATTTTGAAAACTCAAATTCCATACCTTATTGCAGTTGTTTGTCCATGGTTCAATATCTATCCCTGCAGACGGTGGAGTTTGTTTTATTTGGCCTGTATAAGCAAACTCACTATTGGATACTTTAACATCTGAAGCAGCTTCGATACTCATTCCTTGTCTACGATTGTATAAACACTTTACATTATAAACTGATATACTTTTACAATTAATGGAAGGCTTATTATCATCATCTAAACCTTCTATTAAGTCTATTCCATCTCCCCAACAATAAGAGCATATTAAATTTTTAAGAGTAACATTTGTAGCCCCTCCACATTTTATTCCATGCCCCCACTCTCCGGTATTTCCAATATGATTAAGAGCATCACCAACAAAACTACCGCCATCAATGGTTACATTATCAGATTTATTAATATATACTATATTATACCAATCTAAATCATTTGGAAGCATCTTTATTGTTGCCTTATTGTGCCAATATACATTAGATGGTAAAAGAATTGGAGCTGAACGATATAGAGCTTCAACATAATAAATACCTTCCTGCATATAAAAGTGAGTAAATGTATTGCCCTCGCATAGTTTCATTAAACAAGAAAAAGCAAAATTACAACTGCCAGAATTCTCATTTAAATTGACCCACTCACTAAACACTTTTTCATTATTCCAAGTACCTTCTACTTGGATATTATTAAGAATTAATCGTTGCTTAGCATTAATTTTGGACTGATTACCACAAATTGTCCCATTAAAGAACTGTCCATTTCCAAAAAATCTAAGCACACTTTTATTGGGTAAATAAATAGTTTGTCCATCCAAATTAAATTCATTTTGAATGAGATACGTTACATTATCATATATCAATTGTTTTTGCAAATCTGAATCAGGACATAAAACAATGGTTCTAGATGTAGAATCTAATGGAATAAGCAATAATACACTTAATATTAACACTTTAGATTTAATTTTCAAACGTGTCATCATAAATAGTTTCTAACTTCTTAACATTTTTAGTTATATCAAAATTATGCTTTCTAAAAGCCTCAGTAATAACCTCTTTAGGTATTATTCTTTTCTCTAAACTAATAGCTAAATCTGCCCATTTCTCAAATGAATCAGTGAGCGGCAAAAAGTGAACTAGTCCCAAGCCTAAATCAATTTCAGGTGTAATAACATCAGACGCAATTAAAGGAATAGAAGCAGCTTGCAGTTCAATAGGTCCAAAAGGCAAGCCTTCATTAAGTGAACAATATATCCATACGTCAGTTAAGTGATATAGTATTTCAACCTCCATTATTGGATCTGTATAAATACATGAATCTTCTAACTTTAATTCTATAACTTTGGACTTTATATATTCCAAAGTTGAATCAATTTTGGGATTAACCCCACCATATAGAAAAACAGCATTAGGTTCTCTTTTCTTTATCTCCTTAAACACTTGCAAAGCAAATATATGATTCTTTCCTGAATCCATTCTGGAAACGTTAGCATAAACTTTAGCTCCAATAGGTATATTTAATTGCTTTCTCAACTTATCTACTTTTGCCTCATTGATGTCAATAAAACGATCAATCGCAATACCATTGGAAATAATTTCAAAGCCTGTCTTACTCTTATACATAGCTTCACCAGCCAATTGACCGCAAGCAAGTTTTTTCGTAGCTAAAACTTCAATCATTAATCGTCTCATATTTGCATACATTCTTTGTGCTAATGAATTGCCGTAGTGTTCAGTCGCATGAGAATGTGATAATCGTATAGGAACTTTGGCCAATTTAGCGGCAAGTAAAACCCAAGCACTGATTAAATTATTATTAGCATGAACAACATCATAAGGACCATGTTCATCCATAAACGTTTTTAGCTGGCTTACAAAATGCGGAATATTCCTTACATTATTCTCAGGCTGAAAGTATATGCCAACTCCCATTTCCTTCACTTTATCTGTAAATGGAGATGAATCATAGCCAAAAACATATATATCAATTTTGAATTTATCTTTATCTATGTGTTGAAGATAATTCATTAAGAATGCTCGAATACCACCATATCCAAAGCCATAAATAACTTCTAAAACTCTTGTCACTTTCTCCACTTTTATAATAAAATTAACAATATGCTTTTTTAAAATATGCGTCACTATGGCATTCAACTAAATAATAAAAAGGCATTAACCATAATGAATTTATGAAAACATAAAAGAAATTATACAAGCAAAAAACCAAGAAAAATAATATAAAAAAAAGGAATTGAATATCTTTCGTCCTTTTATATCTCTTATATTGTAATTTCAAACTATGATATAAAAGACTTATAAAAAGAACTAATCCTATTAATCCATTTCCTGCAAATAATTCAAAATAAGTTGAGTGAGAAAATTCATGCCTCTTATTATAAAAAATAAAATTACTTGTTCCGACACCCAATACAGGATGTTCTATACCCACTTCAGTAGCAGCTACCAATAATTCAAAGCGAGAATCTTCTTCAATATCAGTACTCATTCTTTTTTCTAGAGTAGACCCTTCAAATATATTCGAAAGAACAGGTAAAAGCAAAACTAATAATAATGGGATTACTATGATTGCTTTAAAAATGTTTTTCATAGTAAATCTAATGTATTTTAGTCCTATATAACCTAGAATCAATGGTATTTGTATAAAAACGACTTGCCTTGATGCTGTTAAGACTGATACTACAATAGTTAGGATAATAATTAATCCCAAGGCAATTTTTTCATAAATATTAGTTCTTATCCAGTTAGTTAACATAAGCAAACCAAAAGAAGAATAGAACAAAAAATATGCTAATGAATTCGCATTTAATGTTTCATCATTTAAACGCTCTCCGGATAAATAAACTTTCTCAAAACCAATTACAGTATATCCATAATACATGAGAGAAACAAAATTAGCCATATATACAATATATAACCACTTTATATTGATACTAGATTTTTTTGCTAAACCATATATAACAACAGATAGTAAAAATGTTGAGACTAAACGAATCATACCATCTCTAGCAGCATCAACATAAACCGCATTTAAACTTGTAAATCCCATCCAAAGAACAAGTAAAAAATGAATTATAAGAGGTTTGCTTGTAAATATTATATTTTTCTTACGGATAAATGTAATTACGCATAATAATGGAATAACAACATATAATGCTATTTTATTAAGCGAAGGAGATAATGTTACCATTGTTGCAAACAACAAAAGTAATAGCATAACAATATCTAAAAAACTTTTTTTCCCTTTGACTGCCATTGCGAGTATCTTTTATTTCTTAAGTATCTTTGAACGAATAATATACTTGACGTGTTCTTTTTGTTCACTTGTTAATATTACTATGTAAGTCAGCAAAAAGACTGATAAAATCATTATAGCTAGGACTATAAATAGTCTTATAAAACCTACTTCCATATTAGAATATGCAATAAATGACAATACACTAGCAACTATTAAAACAAATCCGCATTTTAAAAGAACGCGTCTCAGAAATTCTTCTATAGTAATCACCTTGATATAATTTTTTAAAAGGAACAAGGTTGAAAACATCATAAAAATAACCAGGAGGATTTCATTTACATAAACTATTTCAGGAGAGCACCCTATTTTTAGACATATGTAAGCAACAAAAGCAAGTGAGAAGTATGCTGTTCCTGTTAATATACTATAAAATTTCATTTTACCTGTTGCATGGATGCCACAATTTAAAACATAACTTATAGATTGTATACATCCTGCTATTAAGGATAATCTACAAAAATCCAAAGTATATTCAGGTATAGTTCCTAGCCATATCTTCAAAACAAATGGCATCTCTATTATTAAAGGTATTGCAATACTTGAAAATAATAAGCATACAAAAACTGAAGAAGTAAAAATTAGATCTTTTACAGAATTATAATTCGCATTAGCATACTGCTTTACAACTTGAGGGCGTATTGCAATGACCAAATTTGAAGAGAGTAACAATAATGCTCCTTGAACTTGTAACGTAATCCCATTTGCTGCATTAATTATAGGTCCAATAAATGAATTCAATATAATATTGGTTCCCTGAGTTTTGCAAACAACCCCCATGTATCCATATAAATCCCATCCTGAAAATGTTAGAATAGGCATCAGTAAATTCTTATCATGAATTAACTTGAAATTTGTTTCAGTATATTTTATAGATGAATATACTACATATATTGAAGATACAATTATTTGCGCTATCAATAAATATGCTGTATAAAGAATAAGTTTATCTATGCTACCAAATGTAAGTAAAACGACAGCTATTAGTTTCAGTGTCGCATTCAACATTTCTATATAAGCGTATATATCCATATTTTCATGCGAGATTATACAAGCTTTAAAAGGGACTTGTAAAACGGTAAAACATGCCGTAAATATAGAAATCTGATATACATAATTAGCTGCAAACATTCTATTTTCTGGAATGACGAGATATGTATTTATAACCCATAAACCAATAGTTTCTGCGACTAGCAATAGTATAAAACAAATATATAAATGAATTGTAAATGTTGCCCGAAAAGTCTTCTTCAATTTCTCTTTATCACCTAGACCTATGTCATAAGATATAAAGCGTGATGTGGCACCACTCATAGAAGAATTTAAAAAACTAAAAATTGCAACAACGCCACCTACTACATTATATATACCAAAATCTTCAACTCCTAAATATGAGAGTATCAATCTTGACGAATATAATGATAATACCATCGTGAAACATATTCTCAGGTATAGCATTAAAGTATTCTTAGCAATTCTTTTATTATTGGATGACATGTTATTATTTTTTATTGTATTATCACTGCTTAACCAGCTACGTTTCCAGTAATTATTTAACCTTTAAAGAAAGACTTCTACCTTGCTGAGTTCGAATAAATTCTGTGTTGCTATGCTGGTGAATAGCGGATTGGGTGCCGGGCAGCAGCACGTTCATCATGCGCTGGCCGTTCTCGTCGGCACTGTCGCGCAAATCAAAGTGCATGCGGAGGCGGGGCGACTGCTCGGCTTGGGTAGCCACCTTCTCGAAAAGGTCTTTATCCAGTTTCATTGATTCAAGCATACTTAATTGTTGTAATAGCTTAGTTTTTAACTATGTTAAGTCTACTACTAGGTTTACCTTCGATTAACTCTGAATACTCTTGCAAAAATGAAGCTTCAACATCTATCTTATTTAATTTCAAAGATTTATTTGCACATGAAAGTAGTTCCCTATTATAGCTGATTAATCCTTTCCAATCTGATAGATAGACTGTGATATTACCAGAGCCTATCTTAGGTTCTCTATACAAGAACCTATTTTTCCCTACATGTTGGGATGTATTTCGGACAGATTTTGCATACTCAGTTAAATGTGAACCAATAAAATAGATTTTAAATGCAATACCATCTTTATCAATAGTATTATCTTTCTCTAAATTAAAGATATAACTATCAATATGCGTAATCTCATTTTGCTCTATTTGGAAAGAAGGGGCAAACATATTTATACAAATCACCTCCTTTTGATTATTACCTAATTGCTTGCTAAAAGCGAAATAACTACTTGATAAAGACTTCACATTTTGCTTTATCCCCGGAAGTAGATTATTAAATTTCTTAGTTGGCTTGTATAAAATATACTGTTTAAACAATTTGGTAAACTTCCAATTTTAGGGTATCCCCTTTTAGACGGGCGCCAGTCGGCACCCGT
>ENA-ORKW01000575-ORKW01000575.1-human-gut-metagenome-genome-assembly--contig:-NODE-575-length-12627-cov-8.83773_pt1 | contig 12627 bp, 9 predicted proteins | sample MGYA00243062_ERZ508813 | MGnify/ENA primary metagenome ERZ508813 (study PRJEB26277, sample SAMN04329846) | human gut metagenome | biome: human-associated habitat | host: Homo sapiens | place: USA...
GATATTGCAAGCTGTCTTTCCAGATAACCGGGTCCTCAAATTCCCCGTTTACGTCCGGATACACACTTCTGTCACTTACCTGTTGATAGGGAGAGATACCATTTTCACTAATCCATACCCCTCCTCCGCGGCATACCATCAGATAAGAACCGTCACTTCTTCTGGCAAAGGTTAGGTTAGACAGCCCCTCAATGATTTTTCTGTTTCTTTTGTCGAAGGTGAAATGGCTGTACGTCCACGGCCCATTCAGGCTGTCTGCAATGTAATATCCGTCGATTACGTACACCACGGGACGTCCGTCTTTTAGTATGAATGCTTCCGGATTATGTCCCTTCCCAATCGTGTCACAGATGGTATAAGGTCCGCTCAAACAGTCACTTGTCGTATGGAATACGGTAGATTTGGGCCATGTCATGTGCCCCTTAGGTGAGTTTTCCGGCCATCCGCAGACAAAGAGATGGTATTTATTGTCCTTGCCTTTAAGAATGTTTCCTCCCCAGAAAGAAAGTTCCGGATTTTCAATTCCGTTGTCAACGTACCGGAGACGTACCGAGTCAGTTCCCCACACATTTTCGCCGGACTTCCCGTCGGGCATAGGCAGAAACCGGTCTTTAAACCGCCCTCCATCGATAAGGTGCTTCCATTCGGCGGGCAATGTACGTTCTGTGATTTGAGCGTTTACACCCAGGCTGAGCAATAAGGTTAAAAAGCAGAATATATTTTTCATGGTAGGTATTATGTATAAATCCTTGTAAAAGTAGGTATATCTCCTTGCACGATTGTAGCATATAATACGTACTTCGTAGGATTTTATCGACAAATTGACGTTGGGAGGATTTTTCCTCTTCCGGCTCTATAGCATTAATTAGCATCCCAAATAGATATTTATTCGAATTATTTTCTCATATTTGTTTAAAATCTAATGATATGGAACTGATTCGAACCCTTTCTCAGATGGTCAACTGCCTGCGTTCGCGCGGCATACGACGGAAAGTGGCGGTGGTCTGCCCGAACGATCCGCACACGGAATATGTCATTATCCGTAGCCTGAGAGAGGAGATTGCCGAATATCTGCTGGTCACAGATTCTGCTCACTTGAAAGAAGCGCTCGACTTGCGGGCAGCTTCTCCCGACTTTGTACGCATTTACGAAGCTGGAACACCGGATGAAGCGGCTGCGCTGGCTGTGCAACTGGTACGCACGGGCGAGGCGGAAGTCCTGATGAAGGGACTTATCAACACCGACAACCTGCTGCGTGCGGTCTTGAAAAAAGGAGAGGGGCTGTTACCCGAAGGAGGGGTGCTGAGCCATGTGGCCGTGGCGCAGGTACCTTTGTATCATAAACTGCTGTTTTTCTCGGATGCGGCAGTAATTCCCCGTCCTACTTTGGAACAATACCGTTCAATGATTGCCAACGACCTGACTTTGTGTCGTACGTTGGGATGCGAAGAGCCTCGGGTGGCACTGATACACTGCACGGAGAAAATCAACGAGAAATTTCCCCATACTCTGAGCTACGTGGAACTGAAAAAAGAAGCGCAGGAAGGCCGTTTCGGAAAAGTTTTTATCGACGGGCCGATGGATGCCAAGACCGCCTGCGACAAGCACAGCGGGGAGATAAAAGGACTTTCCTCTCCAGTGGTAGGCAATGCAGATATTCTGATTTTCCCTAATATAGAATCGGGCAATACGTTTTACAAAACCCTGTCTCTGTTTGGCGATGCGAATATGGCAGGTATGCTGACCGGTACCATCGCACCGGTAGTGGTGCCTTCGCGGAGTGACTCCGGAAACTCCAAATACTACAGTCTGGTACTGGCATGTCTGGCAGGGACACGAAAAGAATAAAACTAGACCTTATGAAAATACTTGTCATCAACCCGGGCTCCACTTCTACGAAGCTGGCAGTCTACGAGAATGAGAATCCCATCTGGCGTGAAAGCATTGCGCATCCTTCCAAGGAGTTGGCCGACTTTCACCATATTAATGAACAATATGAGTACCGTCGCAAGTGTGTGCATGATACGCTGGAAAAGGCTGGCATTCCGCTTGTCTTTGATGCCGTGATTGCCCGTGGAGGCTTGTTGAAACCTACTCCCGGAGGAGTATATCAGATTAACGAGCGAATCAAGCATGATTTATGGCATGCCGATATGGAACATGCATCGAATCTGGCGGCATGGATTGCCGATGAGATTGCGCATTGTGCCGGTTGTCCTTCTTATTTAGCCGATCCGGTGGTGACTGATGAGTTGCGCGATTTGGCCCGTATCTCCGGTATTCCGGAATTGCCGCGCATCTCCATTTTCCATGCGCTGAACAGTCGGGCTGTTTCCCGCAGTTATGCAGCCCGTATCGGACGAAAGTATGAAGAGCTAAATCTGATTGTAGCCCATTTGGGAGGAGGCATCTCGGTCAGTGCCCATCATTATGGGAAGGTGGTCGATGTCAATAATGCTTTGAATGGAGAAGGGCCTTTCAGTCCGGAGCGGGCAGGAACGTTGCCGGCCCGGCAGTTGGTAGATATGTGTTTCAGCGGGAAATATACCTATGCCGAAATCCGTAAGATGATAAACGGTCGGGGAGGTCTGGTGGCTCATTTGGGTACTACTGATGTGCAGAGTATTATCCGTTGGGCACATGCCGGAGCCGAAAAGCATAAGCTGGTGCTGGATGCCATGCTTTATACGGTAGCCAAGCAGGTCGGCGCCATGCACATCGCGCTTCACGGACAGACCGATGCCGTAATTCTGACCGGAGGTATCGCTTTCAATGACTATTGCATCCAGGGGTTGCGTGAATGGCTGGAAGGTCTGGCTCCGATTGTGGTAATTCCCGGTGAGGATGAAATGGGAGCATTGGCCATGAATGCCTTGGGGGTGCTGCGAGGAGAATTGACGTTGCAGGAGTATGCGCCGGAAACTTCATCGGATAAATAATACAATAACCAGACTTTTGATGTTGTCGTGAAAGTCTGGTTATTGCATATAATAAGCTTATAGTTCTCCTCCCGAAGAAATATCAAAGAACCGTTCGAAAAAGGCTTTCAGTTTTTCCAGCACTGTTTTCTTTTTGGTTTCCCGACTCTTGTCGAAGATAGACATGGGAGGTAAAATTTGAGCGATACCCGTTCCTGATTCTTGTATGCCTCCGTCTTTAAAAGATTGGCGGACGAAGTGATACGTTTCTTCCGGCTTCAGCTTCTCTTCAGAGATGATTTCATCCAATTGCTTGCGTTGCTGTTCTTTCACGAATCGTTGCCATTCTTCATTTACGTCTTTGTCCGGAGTAAGCTGGTCTATGAAATTTTCAATCAGTTCCTTCTTGTTTCTCAGATCCGGACTGGCACCGATGGCTTTCTGGATAGAAATACGGATTTCCTTGTCGCCCACATTGCCGCCGTGCATCTGTTCTATCAAATACAGTATGTAGTCGATATTGATTTCCACCTGCTTGATCAGTTCCATTTCAAACACGATGTCATCGTTTACGTTTACTTTATCGCCTTTTGACGGACGATATTTTTCGTACAAATCAAGGTACACACTGTGATAGTCCTGCACATCTCTTTCCGACAGAATTTCTTTTCCGGCAAACTGGTCAAAGGTAGACAATATATTGGTGGCTCTCAGAATAGCCCCATACAAGCGTACAAACTTCTTTTCTGCTTCTTCTCCTACGATACGGTTTTCCAGTGGATAATTTTCTAACAGTGTATCAACCAGTTCTCTGTAGCCCGCCTGATGCTTGCCGTTTTTGTCTTCATATCCGTTGTAATAGTCGTCAAATGTCTTGAGCAGCACCAGTCCGCCCGCTTCCTTGTCACCGAAAAGCGCAATACTTTCGTTGGTAGCCTGCTCCAGGTTGCGAAAGCAGACAATGTTTCCAAATGTCTTTACCGAATTAAGAATACGGTTCGTTCTGGAATAGGCTTGCAGCAAGCCGTGCATCCGCAGGTTCTTGTCCACCCATAGCGTATTAAGGGTGGTAGCATCAAACCCCGTCAGGAACATGTTCACTACGATAAGCAGGTCTATTTCCCGGTTCTTCATGCGCAGCGACACATCCTTGTAGTAGTTTTGGAATTTTTCGGCGGTAGTGTCGTATTGGGTCTTGAACAGGTCGTTATAGTCATCAATGGCACTTTCCAGAAAGTCACGTGAGCTTTTGTCAAGTGCATCCGTATTTTCAGAGTTTTCATCGTCTATGTTACCCGTGCCATCCTCTTCCGCTTCATTGGCTCCATAGCTGAAAATAGTGGCCACCTTCAGTTTCCGGTCGGGTGGCAGCCCTTCCATTTGCCGCTTGAACTCCAGATAATAGAGTTTGGCCGCCTCGATGGACGACACGGCAAACAGAGAATTGAACCCTTGGAGATGTACTTTCTGTTTCCGTTCTTCCACTTCGCCTTTTCCTTTCTTGGCCGAAGCCACTTCCGAAATGTTTGTCAGTTTGTGGAAAGCAAACGACCGTCCGTTCCGTTTGGTTTTCTGATTGAAATGTTCCAGTATATACGTCACGATATGACGGATACGTTCGGGAGCCAATAAAGCCCTCTCACAGTCTATGTTGCGCACCTGTTCATCCTTGATGTTCTCCTGTTCACGCATCGTGCTGATGTAATCCACCCGGAAAGGCAGTACGTTTCCGTCGGCAATGGCATCCACAATGGTGTAGATATGCAGCCGCTTGCCGAACGCCTGTTCGGTGGTCTTCAAATCAAACTTACCACTCGTGCTGGAGTTGTTGGGGAATATCGGTGTGCCCGTAAAACCGAACAGATGGTATTTCTTGAATTTCTTCACGATAGCCGTGTGCATCTCGCCAAACTGGCTGCGGTGGCATTCATCGAAAATCAGCACCACATGCTTGCCATAAACCGCATGTGTACGGTTCTTGGATATGAACACCGACAACTTCTGTATGGTGGTGATAATGATGTGCGCATTGTCATTCTCCAGTTGTTTTTTCAGTATTGCCATGCTGGTATTGCTGTTGGCAGCACCTTTCTCAAATCGGTCGTATTCCTTCATGGTCTGGTAGTCCAAGTCCTTGCGGTCTACCACAAACAGCACCTTATCGATACCTTCCATCCTGCTGGCCAGACGGGCCGTCTTAAATGAAGTAAGCGTCTTGCCGCTTCCCGTGGTGTGCCATACGAAGCCGCCGCCTTCCACCGTGCCATACTTTTTGTAGTTGGTCGATACCCGTATCTGTTGCAGAATACTTTCTGTAGCGGCAATCTGGTAAGGCCGCATCACCAAGAGCAATTTCTCGGAAGTAAACACACAATATTTGGTCAGGATATTCAGCAGCGTATGTTTGGCAAAGAACGTAGCCGTGAAGTCCACCAAATCCGGAATAATCTGATTATCCCTTCTGGCCCAGTAGCTGGTAAACTCAAAGCTGTTGCTGGTCTGGTTCTTGCTTTTCGACTGGTTTTTCTTCTGTTGTTCTGCAATGTGCGAAACGCGGGTAGTATTACTGTAGTACTTGGTCTGCGTGCCGTTGCTGATGACAAATATCTGCACGTACTCAAACAGTCCGCATCCGGCCCAGAAACTTTCCCGGTTGTAGCGCCGTATCTGGTTAAAGGCCTCTTTTATGTCCACTCCTCTGCGTTTCAGCTCCACGTGTACCAGTGGCAGTCCGTTCACCAAGATAGTCACGTCGTAACGGTTCTCGTGGCTGCCACCTTCGGGCACATACTGGTTGATAACCTGCAAGTAGTTATTGTGTATGTCCTTTTTGTCGAGCAGATAAATGTTCTTGGTGGAACCGTCCTCACGGGTCAGCAACTGGATGTAATCATCCTGCACGATGGCTGTTTTCTCCACGATACCACTGTTCTGGTTGGCAATCTTTTCCTTAAAGAAGGCCGTCCATTCCTTGTCAGTAAAACGATAGCCGTTCAGTTTTTCCAACTGGCGGCGCAAATTCTCTATCAGTTCCTTTTCGGAAGTGATGGGCAGATAGTCATAAGCCTGTGTCTGGAGTTGTTCGATAAACTCCTTTTCCATTTCTGCCTCGCTCTGATATTGCTTGGCGGTGCGGTATCTCGGTTCATAATCCGATACTACGGTGCTCTGCGGATTTTCCGCCACCATTTTATATTGCTCTGACATATTTATTCAAATTACAATTTTTTACAAAGCCGATATAGCTGTTTGGGGCTATTAGGTACTTCTTTAATAGTTGGTTCTATATATCCATTTTCCATCAACGGTAGCAGGATTTTATTACGGAACCGTGTCCGATTTGTTTCTCCCAGTATCTCCATTAATCTCAAGATAGACTGTGGTTTCTCCCTTAGTGCATAAATAAATTCGGCTATTACGTCCGTAGTGTACTGATTAAGCTTAGGACAAGCTTGAGACAAACTTAGGACAGCTTGGGACAAACTTGGGACAACTTGGGACAAGTGTTCTTTTACAATCTCCTGATTCCTTTGTATCTCTTCCTTTCCCAGTTTCAAAATGAGCAAAACGGTATCAGGTTGAACCGTTTCTTCAATTATAGGCCGCCCCCATTGATTATTTTCCCATCCTTTCACTATATAATCAGCACCACTTCCAGCTTTTTCACCATATCCCAGTAGCATAAACATTTTTTGGATAATCGGATTACGGCAAAGACTATGGCTTCCTGCATAAAAATCATCTACAGAAATCAACATCCGACCAGGATTCCGCATAATGATTTTATCAGGTTCACGAATCACAATAATATTTCCCGGTTCTGCATAGCTGGCGTGTACAAGCGTATTTACCAATGCTTCACGAATAGCAATATGGGCCTGCGTTTCTTCTATACGAGTAATACCTTCTAGCCTAAAAGGGGTAGGTATGGTTTGAGATAATTGATTGTAAACCCGATAAAAGAACTGGTAAAGATTTGCCTCCCATGTCCCGTCGGGATAAATACGATTAGACCAGCGAACACCGGGAGTATCAGATAATTTTTCCTGATAATCCACAAAATACCATGGGGTACAGGCTGTATCGGTAATACTTTCGGTTTTTCCAAACATTAAAACGCCAGCTCGTGTAAAGCCTTCTGTACCTGTTTCCCTATCTATCCGATAGGCACCTATTTTTGTCAGAAAAGTCTGATCATCCAAATCATTCCAAGGATGATTTTCTTTTCTAATCGCAAATCGTTTCCGGTAACCCTGCAAAGTTACAGGGTCTATATCCTTTATACTGTAATTAGGCAAAATCTGATTATCAAATGGAGCTGTTGCATGATGGGCATCCGCAAACATTTCGCGCACTTCATCATCCGTACAATGATAGTCACCCTCATGGTTACGCTTATACGTATTGCCAAAAGGGTTGCGGGTAAGATAAACCGGACGGACATTGTATGTAGCCCGAGGAATACGAAAGACCAGATAGAAACTACCATCTGCTTCACCTACCACCACATCACGTTCCGTCAGCATAGTAGCACTCACCTTTTCCTTGTTGTGTGCACAATCCCAAAAGCGTTTCTTATATAAAGCTACTTGTTCTTCTGTCAATCCATCCAGCAGAAAGCGTCCCTCTTTTTCTTTTACACCTAACACGATAATACCTCCGTTCGTATTGGCAAAAGCAGAAAAGGATTCCCAAAAGCTTTCCGGCAATCCACCTTTTGCCGATTTGAACTCTACTTCTGCATTTTCGGCCCCCTTGATAAGTGCGCGTATGTCATTTTTTATATCCATCATGCTTTCTAATTTGTACGATTCAATGTTTTTCGATTCTGCTTATCTATTATCTATTCATTTCAATATCTCCAAAGAAGATAATTCTGATTTCAATTTAGAAACTATCTCTTTCAAACCATCCTGAAAGAACTGTTTAGTAAACGGATATTCTTCGATGATAGACTTTGCAATCATTCTCAGTTCATTTACATAGTCTAATTTTTGCCCTAATGAGACGTAGGGAATAGTACCTTGAATAAGCATGGTCCAAAATATAGAAGTTTTATTTTTGTCCTTCACACTCGTAAGAAGAATTATAGCATAAACTATATGTGGCAATAATTCATTGTTTTCGATGTGAAATGTTTGTTCATAAACTTCACCATCAGAGGCCTGTATACTGAATGTGAAATCATGCTCATTTACGTCTCTACTTGTCAAGAAGAAATGAATGTCTTTAACTGTAGATGAAATAGTATATCCGTTCAATTCAATATCGTCAGTATTGCCTTCATGCATCAACACTAGTCTATTTTCATTGTATTGCCCATAATGAGACCAACAAGAAAGTATATATTTTGTAGCAGAGAAACGAGAAGTATCTATAAAGTCACTGCATTTATGGCCATTTTTATAAAAAGAAACCTGCCTTAGGCTTCCTAGTATTTTTTCCAAAGCAATTACATTGTTATCCATAGTATTCTTCTATTATTCTTTGAATTTTTATTTTACTAACTCTTTGATTACGGCTACAGCCGGAGAATACACATATCCAGATATGTATTCTCTCGCAGTCTTTGTCGTATAGGTTGTTTCGTTCACGTAGAAATTATACAATTCATCCAGTTTGATTTCTACGTAATTTCCGGTACTTTCCCTCTGAATCGTCAACAGATTACCTTGCACGGAGCACACCTTGTATGGCACTCTGTTTCTTACACTATAAACTACTTTTAGCGAGGCTATGCGCTCCTTAAACATCTGAAAATTCATCATGCTTTTAGCTTTTTCGTTTAAAGGTCAATAGCTTATTTCGGTAATATTCGTATTGTTCCTGTACGGCTGCAATTTCTGCTGGGAGTCCTTCAGACAAATCGTTTACCAAAGACTCGAATTTGTCGAGAATGGAAATGATGCGTTTCTGTTCGGAGAGAGGGGGATATGCAATAATGGTTTTAGATAAATTTGTATTATATAACCGTTTAATCGTACCTCCTTCTACATTCCATTCTATTATTTGATAGTAATAATACAAATATTTATTTAATACTTTAGATTCATCATTTTGAATCCAAATAATGTTGGAGTCCTGAAAATATGCATCTTGACCATCGTATATAACAGTACGACCAATCGTTCCTGAAGCAGAAATTAAAATTTCCCCTTTTCTGGGAAATGAATATTTATTTTTATACTCATCATATAACTCATAAGAGATGAATGCATCAGCTTCTTTGCCAAATGTACCTATTTTAAAGAAAGGAACTTCACCAATATCGCTAGTTTGATGTTTCATGATTCTTTTGCACATACAAGTATTACCAATTTCCCCCAACTTTATCCATTTCACTCTCTCATCATTCTCATCAAAAGTGAGTAACTTATTTCGATAATACTCATATTGTTCTTTTCTTGCTTGCAGCTCCGCTTGCAGCTCCGCTGTATGTGCTGTGAAGGTATCGAGAATACGGACTATTTCGCTTTGTATTTCAAGGGGAGGAATAGGGATTTCAAAATTATCTACAACTGTTCTCGACAGTCGAGGTACACTTGCGCGTCTAACTTTAGATACAAAAAATAGCTTATTAGCAATCAAGCAATAATAAATGAATTTATTAATAATATTATTGGGAGATATAATAGTAAGACAATCGTCAGCTGCCCAAATAGGTTCTTCTGTATAACCAATTTCACCAGCAGCACCAGCACTTATTACAAAAGTAATATTTGCCGGATAATTGTTTTTGTCATAATATCCAAGAGGTATAAGACTATTCTGAAATACAGGATATTTGCCATCATTAATCAAATCATTTTTAACAACTCTAACACCTCTCTTTATCTCACATACCTCCCCCAACTTCCTAAACTCCACCCCGTCCGGGCAAAGTTCCTTTATCAATTCCTGCAACTTGCTCATAAACTATTTCGTCTTTGTCCGTTTTACTGTATGTTTAATCTTGCCTATTATAAAATTAAGTTCAAGCGTTGACTCTATTTCTGACGTTTCAAGATCAGGCATTACAATGTCAGACAATACTTCACCAAAACGTTTCATTTTTGATTGCTGAACCTTAGGGTCAGTTTCTTTATGCAAATTAATTAACTCCCTTTTTAGCTCGCGTACGGCAGCAAAAGTCTCTATTATAGCAAATGTAGCATCTGTTGCCTTAGGACTCTTTAAAATGGTAGCTAACATATACAATCCTTTTTCTGTAAAAGCCACGGGCAAGAAGCGACTTTTTGCAGATATATTTGCGGTAACATTTTGTGACCGCAAATGTTCAACATCTTCTTTCTCAAGATGGAACATATAGTCTGACGGAAACTTATCGGCATTGCGTTTCACAGCCTGATTCACTGCTTTGGTTTCAATACCATAAAGCTTTGCGACATCTGAATCAAGAATAACCTGTTTGTTCCGTATAATAAGCATTCTACTTTTAACTTCCTCTTGCAAAGCTGACAACATCATATAATGTGTTTTATCTATTCGGTCTTGTTTTTCAATCATAATCCGTCCTCCTCCAGTTCTGCTACAATCCGGTCGATTTCTGTACGCAATTCGTTTTCACGCGCCACAATGCGGCGGATACGTTCGTTCAGTTCCTTGATGTCGGTTTGCGGACGGGTGTCTTCTGCCTCTACGTAACTGCTGACAGACAGGTTATAGTCATTTCCTGCAATGGCTGCATTGTCTACCAAGGCAGAAAAATGCTTCACTTCCTTGCGGCCGATATACTCATTCAGGATGTTATTTATATTTTCAGGCGAGAGCTTGTTCTTGTTGCCCTCGTGGATAAATTCGGCACTGGCATCGATGAATAGAGTCTTGTTCTCCTTCTTGCTCTTTTTCAGCACAATGATGCAGGTAGCAATGGATACACCGAAGAACAGGTTGGCTGGAAGCTGGATAACTGTGTCTACGTAGTTGTTATCAATCAGGTATTTGCGAATCTTTTGTTCCGCTCCGCCACGATAGAGCACACCGGGGAACTCTACGATGGCTGCCGTACCGTCGGTAGAAAGCCACGACAGCATGTGCATGGTAAAGGCAAGGTCGGCCTTGGTTTTCGGTGCCAGCACTCCGGCAGGTGCAAAACGCGGGTCGTTTATGAGTACCGGATTGGAGTCGCCCGCCCATTTGGTGGAATAAGGCGGATTGGACACAATGGCATCGAAAGGTTCGTCGTCCCAATGGTAAGGCTCGGTCAGCGTATCGCCGCAATGGATGTCGAACTTCTCGTAGTTGATGTCGTGCAGAAACATGTTGATGCGGCAGAGGTTGTAGGTGGTAATGTTGATTTCTTGTCCGAAGAAACCTGTACGCACATTCTCCTTGCCCAGCACCTTGGCAAACTGCAGCAGCAGGGAGCCCGAGCCGCAGGCAGGGTCATATACCTTGTTCACCTCTTTTTTACCCACCACAGTGATGCGGGCCAGTAGTTCACTCACTTCTTGCGGCGTGAAGAATTCACCACCCGATTTCCCGGCATTTCCAGCATACATGGTCATCAGAAACTCGTAGGCATCTCCGAAAACATCAATCTGGTTTTCCGCATAATCTCCTTTCAGGTCGAGCCCTCCGATGGTGTTCAATATTTTGCAAAGCGTTTCGTTACGTTTGGTTACGGTGTTTCCCAGCTTGTTGCTGTTCACGTCTATGTCGTCGAAGAGTCCTTTCAGGTCGTCTTCACTGTCTGTTCCTTTAGCCGATGATTCAATGTGATTGAACACCGCCTGCAGGGTTTCGTTCAGGTTAGGGTCGTTTTTCGCCCTGGCACGCACATTGCAGAACAACTCCGAAGGAAGGATAAAGAACCCTTTTTCCTGCACAATCATCTCACGTGCATTTTCAGCTTCTTCGTCAGGGAAAGAAGCATAGTCAAAATCGTCCATCCCAGCCTCACGCTGCAGTCTGTTGATATAGTTGGTAATGTTTTCCGAAATGAAGCGATAGAACAGCATGCCTAACACATACTGCTTGAAATCCCATCCGTCCACACTGTTTCGTAAGTCTTCGGCCGTGGCCCATATCGTCTTGAATAATTCTTGTTTTTGCTGTGTGCTTGTTGCCATATTTTCGTAATGATTGAAAAATCGGTTATTACGCAAAGTTATCTGTTTTGCTGATTAATATGAAAGTGATTCAGGATTTATTTGATTTGCCGGCAGAATTAATTGAAGCTCCGGGCAAGTATTTTTTGAAATCTCCTTGCATATTCTCTGTTTCACAGTGCGGGATTTGTATTTCACAGTGTGAAATATGTATCCCACACTGTGGTTTTTGTATCCCACAGTGTGAAACAGAGAATTCTTCCCTGCGTTTCAAAGAAAAGACGCTGAGAAAGAGTGATTTATGTGGATAGTATGGATCTTTGTTTGAAAAATAGGTGTGGAGTGGGATATAGAGACTTCCCGGAGGCTGCGGTAATGGCACAAAAAAACGGCTTTAAAGGGTATTTATAACTCCTTTAAAGCCGTATATAATGTGGTACCTTTTCTACTTAATTACTGTTCATATTCTTTCTTCCGTTTCGGATTCATCGGGAACCAGCCTTTCAGCACGCGTTCGCGCTGTTCGAAGACCTCCTTGATAGTCCAGAAAGAAGAGAATGAAAAAACTCCCAACAGGGTCGACAGCAGAATCTGACTTACCAGCACGGAACCGATGAGGCCGGCGATGCCCAATAGCAGAAAAATCCACCAGCAGCGCG
>ENA-ORKW01000581-ORKW01000581.1-human-gut-metagenome-genome-assembly--contig:-NODE-581-length-12528-cov-3.46524_pt1 | contig 12528 bp, 12 predicted proteins | sample MGYA00243062_ERZ508813 | MGnify/ENA primary metagenome ERZ508813 (study PRJEB26277, sample SAMN04329846) | human gut metagenome | biome: human-associated habitat | host: Homo sapiens | place: USA...
TGAAGCAAACCAATAGGTAAATACATAAGCCGTATGATTATCCTTTATGTTGACTGTGAATATTATCTGCTGGAAAAAGTTTAAATAAAGTAGGCATTTGGAATGAAATCTCCCCCTTTCTGTGCTATCATAAATCTATTGGATTATGATACATGGAAAGGGGCTTTTTTATGAGCAGAAAAAATCCCGCAAAAAATATAAATATCGGTCTGCTGGCGCATGTCGATGCCGGAAAGACCACACTGTCGGAGGCACTGTTATATGCCACCGGGCAGATCCGCGCGCTGGGGCGTGTGGATCATCAGGATGCATTTCTGGATACGGATGCGCAGGAGCGGGCGCGTGGAATAACAATTTTTTCCAAGCAGGCGCGGCTTCGGCTGCAACCGACGAATGAGAATTCATATGGTGAACAGACAATAGGTCTGACAATTCTGGATACGCCGGGACATGTGGATTTCTCTGCGGAGATGGAGCGCACGTTGCAGGTGCTCGACTATGCAATCCTTGTTATTAGCGGAACCGATGGCGTGCAGGGACACACGAGGACACTCTGGCGGCTCTTGCGGCACTATCACATTCCGACTTTTTTGTTTGTCAACAAGATGGATCTGCCGGGTGCGGACAAAGAAGCCGTGCAGCAGCAGTTAAAAACAGAATTGTCCGATGGATGTGTGGATTTTACACAGGACAGCGGAGAAGCATTTTTCGAGGAAGCTGCGATGGGAAGCGAAGCACTTCTGGATGAGTATATGGATCAGGGCAGCATTGCAGAGGAGCATCTGGCGCATGCGGTGGCAAAGCGCGAACTGTTTCCGTGCTACTATGGCTCGGCGCTCAAAGTGGAGGGTGTGAAAGAACTGCTTGCAGGCTTTGCAAAATACCACAGGGTACCGGAGTATGAAGACGAATTTTCTGCCCGTATATACAAGATTGGCAGAGATGCAAAAGGAGCGCGGCTGACCTATCTGAAAGTGACCGGAGGCACGCTGCATGTCAAAGACCGGATTTCCTATGATGGTCTGGAGGAAAAAGTTGACCAGATCCGTCTATATTCCGGAGAAAAATTTGAGACCGCGGAGGCGGTGGAGGCCGGGGAAGTCTGTGCTGTGACCGGACTTACCACAACCGTACCGGGACAGGGACTCGGCGCGCAGCAGGAGAGCAGTGTGCCGGTACTCGAGCCGGTGCTTAACTACCGGATTTATCTGCCGGACGAAGTGAATGCCGTGGAGATGATGGAAAAATTAAAGCAGCTTGAGGAGGAAGATCCACAGCTTCATATCCTCTGGAATGAGCAACTGCAGGAAATCCATGCGCAGATGATGGGACAGGTGCAGATCGAAGTTCTGACGCAGTTGATCAAAGAGCGCTTTGGTGTTGTGGTTGTCTTTGGACAGGGCAACATTGTATATAAGGAGACGATCGCAAAGCCGGTGGAGGGTGTGGGACATTTTGAGCCGCTGCGCCACTATGCGGAAGTGCATCTGCTGCTGGAGCCGGGCGAACCGGGCAGCGGAATCGAGGTGGCGAGCGCGTGCAGTGAGGATGTGCTCGACCTCAACTGGCAGCGGCTGATCGCAACACATATTATGGAGCGGGAACATCCGGGGGTACTGACAGGATCGGCACTCACCGATGTGAAAATCACGATTTTAAGCGGACGTGCCCATATCAAACACACCGAGGGAGGTGATTTCCGGCAGGCAACTTACCGCGCAATCCGGCAGGGGGTAAAGAGTACGGAAAGCGTGCTGTTAGAACCAGTGTATGCGTTTACACTTGAAGTACCGCAGGAGATGGTTGGCCGTGCCATGACCGACTTAAAGCAGCGTGCAGGCAAGTTTGATTCGCCGGAATTTGGCACTGGAAACGGCATGGACTACGCCGTGCTGCAGGGCACAGTTCCGGTCGCAACGATGCAGGACTACAGCAGTGAGGTACATGCATATACCCGTGGACTCGGGCATCTGACACTGGAACTTTCCGGTTATGATGTCTGTCACAACAGTGAGGAAGTGATCGCGGGAATTGGGTATGACAGTGAAGCGGATACGGCAAATCCGACCGGATCGGTATTCTGTGCGCACGGTGCCGGATTTATCGTGCCGTGGGATCAGGTGGATGATTATATGCATCTGCCGCGGCAGTTTGTGCTGGAGGAGGAAACCCAGACACCTGCGGACGGGCGCAGTTATGAGACCGACGGGCAGAGTTTTGGCCCGGTGCACCGGCAGCAGTCTTCCGGCAAGACCGGCTGGGAACTGGATCAGGAGCTGCAGCAGATTTATGCCCGCGAGTTTGGCATGAGCCGCGAAGATATGGAAGATCAGGAACGGCGCAAGTGGCTGAAAAAGAAATCCGACGCGCCGAAACCGAATGTGGTAAAATATGATAAAAAAGGCAATCCGATCTATCCGGCGAAGGAACCGCAGGAAGAATATCTGATTGTGGACGGTTACAATATTATTTTTGCATGGAAAGACTTAAACGAACTTTCCCGTGTCAATATTGATTCCGCAAGGGACAAGCTTTTGGATATTTTAAGCAATTATCAGGGATACAAGAGCTGTCCGGTGCTGGTGGTGTTTGATGCCTATAAGCGCAAGGAACATCCGGGTGCCAAAAGCAAATATCACAATCTGGATGTGGTCTACACGAAAACCGATGAGACCGCGGATGCATTTATCGAGCGCACCGTGCATGAGATCGGGCACAAGTACCGTGTCACGGTTGCGACAAATGACGGGCTGGAGCAGCTTACGGTCATGAGTCAGGGGGCGCTTCGCATGTCGGCGGACAATCTCCGGGAGGAGATCGAGCGGCTGAGCCGGCTGGAGTATGAAAATTATCTGGCAAGTCAGAAGCGATAACTTGAAAAACAGGAGATATAAAAGGTTGAAAAGCCTTGAATTTTAATAAAGACACCTGATTATATGAGGAGGAAAATAAAATGTTCGTAGCAGAAGATATGTATCAATTAGGAAGCCAGCGTTCGGCAATCCGTGAATTATTTGAGTATGGCAAGCAGCGCGCAGCAGTTGTGGGAGCGGAAAATGTCTATGATTTTTCCCTCGGAAACCCAACCGTACCGGCACCGGACTGCGTCAATGAGACCATCCGTGACCTGACACAGAAACTGGATTCCATTTCTTTGCACGGATATACTTCTGCACAGGGAGATATCGAGACGAGACAGGCAATCGCAGATTACCTGAACAAGACATATGAGACTGCGTTTTCGGCAGACAATTTTTACCTGACCATGGGAGCTGCCGCATCTTTGTCCGTATGTTTCCGCGCACTTACCACTTCACCGGAAGATGAGTTTATCACGATTGCACCGTTTTTCCCGGAGTACCGTGTGTTTGTGGAAGCCAATGGTGCAAAGCTTGTTGTGGTACCGCCTCACACCAGCGATTTCCAGGTAGATATTGATGCCCTGGAAAAGGCTATCAGCATACAAACCTAAGGCGTGATTATCAACTCCCCGAACAACCCGTCCGGAGCTGTCTATTCGAAAGAGACAATCCGGAAACTTGCCGCACTTCTGACAAAGAAATCCGAAGAAAACGGCACACCGATCTTTATTCTTGCGGATGAACCGTACCGCGAGATCGCATACGATGGCGTGGAAGTACCGTATGTGACAAAATATTATGCAAACACACTGGTATGCTATTCCTACAGCAAATCCCTGTCGCTGCCGGGTGAACGCATCGGCTATGTGATTGTTCCGGATGAAGTGACCGAGAGTAAGACGGTCTATGCGGCAATTGCAGGAGCCGGGCGTGCGCTGGGTTATGTCTGTGCACCGAGCATGTTCCAGAAAGTGATTGCATCCTGTGTCGGCAACACTGGGGATATTGAATTATATAAGAAAAACCGCGATCTGCTCTACGATGGCCGGACAAAGATCGGCTATGAATGTTTTAAGACGCAGGGTGCGTTTTACATGTTTGTCAAGGCTTTGGAGCCGGATGCAGATGCATTCTGCGAGCGTGCCAAGGATCAGGATCTTTTGATTGTATCCGCGACCGGATTCGGCTGTCCGGGGTATGCGCGTGTGTCCTACTGTGTCGATTACGATATGATTGAGCGGTCGTTTTTGGCATTTGAAAAATTGTATCAGAGTTATCGTTAGGGGAATTATGTCAGACAGTAAACGAAGAGAACACATCTGTTTCACCGGATATGTGCAGGGGGTAGGGTTTCGCTACCGTCTGTCGCATCTGGCCCAGTACTATGGTGTGACCGGATGGGTAAGAAATGAATATGATGGATCGGTCAGTGCCGAACTACAGGGGCTTGTCGGAGAGATTGATCAGATTATCCAGCAGTTGAAACAGGACAGATATATTGATATTACCGGGATGGATCGGCAAAACATACCACCGGATGAACAGGAAAATGGCTTTCATATCCGGTATTAGCGGAGTGAAAAGGGATGGAGAAATGAAAAAGAATATGATGGTATTTTGGATATGTTTACTGCTTGGAATCCTGAGTGTGATTTATGCGGTAATGGTTCATGCGACCGGTTCCGGCACAGCTTTTTTCCTTATATGGATTGGCATCGGGATCGTGGTGTTTCTGTTTGGAATTTCCGTGTACATGGAAGTGTGGAAAAAGGCACCGCATCCGATAAAAATCTTTGCAGGGATGGTTGTCTGTATCGGACTGCTTGTGTGTTGTATAGTCGAGGGGTGTGTGATCAGCCAGATGCACGCGGATGGACGAGGGGGGCTCGACTATATTATCGTACTTGGCGCACAGGTGAGAAAGGATGGTCCGAGTCCGGTTCTTAAATATCGTCTGGATAAGGCTGTGGAATATCTGAATGAAAACCCGGACACGGTCTGCATTGTTTCCGGAGGACAGGGAAGCAACGAGCCGTGGACCGAAGCAGAAGGAATGGCACAGTATCTGCAGGAAAAAGGCATTGATACTGCGCGGATTTTGACAGAGGATCAATCGCAGACAACCGAGCAGAATATCACGAACAGTAAAATGCTGATGAAAGAAGGCGCATCCGTTGGCATTGTGACCAACAATTTTCATGTATTCCGTGCCTTACAGATTGCAAAAAAGTACGGACTTTCCGATGTCTGTGGAATTGCGGCGGATTCCACACCAAAATATCTGCCGAACAATATGCTGCGGGAATTTTTTGCGGAGATGAAGTGGCTGTTATAGAGAAAAAGGGGAACACCCTGCACAAAGCAGAGGTGTTCCCCTCAGACTGTAGACAAAGTCCTCGGCTTTTTGCCGGGGATTTTTCTGTATTAAAGAGGCTAAAAGTCAGTATTTTCAAGACTTTTCAGTCTCTTTTTGGTATAATAAAGGTATCAAAAAAGGCGGTATTGTTCTATGATGACACAAGAAACAGAAAAAGTAAGAAAGCAAATGCAGATGGTATGTATTGATGATCTTGTTCCGCGGAATCATCTTCTACGACTTATTGACAAAGCTATTGACTGGACATTCATCTATGATCTCGTCCGTGATACTTATTCCGACGGAATGGGTAGACCAAGTATTGATCCGGTTACGCTTATTAAGATACCGCTTATTCAATACCTGTATGGAATCAAAAGCATGCGGCAGACAATCAAAGAGATTGAAGTAAACATGGCTTACCGTTGGTTCCTTGGACTTGAACTTTATGATCCGGTCCCTCATTTTTCTACTTTCGGGAAAAACTATACCCGTCGTTTTAAAGATACCGACTTATTCGAGCAGATTTTCCAGCGTATCCTTGAGGAGTGTTACCGTTTCAAACTGGTTGATTCAACAGAGATTTTTGTTGATGCAACACATGTGAAAGCGCGGGCGAACAACAGAAAGATGCAGAAACGAATCGCAAAACAGGAAGCTTTATTTTATGCTGACATGCTGCGTCAGGACATTAACGCAGACAGAGAAGCGCACGGAAAGAAACCGTTGAAAGATAAAGACGATAACAACAAACCTGGTTCCGGTGGCAACGACAAGTTTGAAGATTATACGGATGATGTTCCGTCAGATGAAAAAACAATTAAGTGTAGCACTACAGATCCTGAGAGCGGCTGGTTTCGGAAAGGTGAGCACAAGCATGTGTTTGCTTATGGGATTGAAACAGCATGCGATAAAAATGGATGGATTATTGATTTTACAGTAAACCCTGGTAATGAGCATGACAGTCGAACTTTTAAAGGCCTTTACGATAAGCTTGCAGATATCGGCATGAAATACTGTATCGTTGATGCCGGGTATAAAACTCCTGCAATAGCAAAGCTACTTTTGGATGATGGAATAAAGCCGGTCTTTCCTTACAAGCGTCCCATGACAAAGGATGGCTTTTTCAGGAAATCTGAGTATGTATATGATGAGTATAATGATGCTTATATTTGTCCAGGGAATCACTTTCTGCATTACAGCACGACAAATCGGGATGGATATCGCGAGTATAAAAGCTGTGGACAGATTTGCGAAAAGTGCGAGTATCTTTCGCAGTGTACAGAAAGCAAGAACCATGTAAAAGTTGTTACGAGACATGTATGGGAAGACTATATGGAAACATGTGAGGATATCCGGCATACAGAAGGAATGAAGGAGCTATACTCACACAGAAAAGAAACGATTGAAAGAATCTTTGGAACGGCAAAGGAAAACCACGGATTTCGATATACGCAGTTGTATGGCAAAGCGCGGATGACAATGAAAGTCGCGCTTACGTTTGCGTGCATGAATTTAAAAAAGCTTGCAAAATGCAAGCAGGAATGGGGATTACGGATGGCATAATCCAAGGGAAAATTTCCTGTTTTCGGAATAAATTTCATAAACACAAAGAAAAATGCTCCGAGAAACGGAAGTTTCTCGGAGCACTTTGTCTACGGTCTGAGGGGAACACCCTGCACAAAGCAGAGGTGTTCCCCTTTTTTTCATAACTATGAACCGCAAATGACGGCATTTTATAATCGTTCATGTCGAAATAACTGTAATTCGCGCAATTAACAGCAGATCTTTTTTAAAATGTGGTACTATATTCCCGAAGCGAATGCACATCAGACCAGATGTGCCAGAAGTCTGAAAAATGGACACAACGGAGGAAATGCTTATGAAAAAAATGACAGCTTTTGTGATGGCACTGGCATTGGCCTGTACCAATGTTCCGGCTAATCTGCATGTACAGACAGGAACAGAGACCGTATACGCGGCACAGGAGACCGCGATCAATTCCGAGCAGGATCTGATCGCCATGCAGAATAACCCGAAGGGAAAAAGTGTGGAAAAAAGATTACAGGATGCAGCAATACCGGAAATATCTCAGTGACAAATAAAGGCGGTAAAAAATCAACGACAAGGGCAACGATAGCCGGTGTGTTCAGTTCGTCAGCGAAAGCAGCCAGCCGCTGCTATAACACGGGAAATATTTCCTATAAAGGTGCCTGTACGGATTACTCGCTTGATAAAGCGATCTGGGTTCAGGGCGTTGGCACCGGATATGGAACAAGTGAATGCTATAATACTGGAAAAATTACAGTTAAGCTGACAAGCGGAACGGCTTGTGTGGGTGGTGTAAGCTATGCCGGAAGAAAACTTAAAAATTGTTATAATACCGGAGCGGTAAGCCTGACCGGAAATGGTCTGGTCGGTGGTATCGCGGCAGAGTTCGATTCTGGTTACAGCAATTATAATACCGGTAAAATTTCAGGAAAAGGCAAAACGCTTTACAAAGGTGAGATTGCTGGAAATGCCGGATACAGCTACTTGGACGGTGTGACTGTCTATGATAATTATTATACCGGTTCCGGCAAAAAAAGCGGATCGGAGAGCACATCCTGGAAACCATATCAGTCCAAAGCCAAAAAAGTATCTTCGATCACATTCGGAAACTGCCCGAAGCTTTCTTCCAAATACTGGACATACTCAAACAAACATAAAAGGCTGATCTTAAAGAACAACAAAGAAGCATAGGAGGAATGTATATGAAAGCAAAGAAAAGAATAATCACGCAAATAGGAAAAAATTTGTGCAGTCTGGCCCTGGTACTTATTATGATGATCTGCATCCTACCGCAGATGACCGTAAAAGCAGATAATGTGGGTACGACAGAGGAAAAACTCGAGGAAGACGGGGGAGCAATGAGTTCAGCAGCAGGTAAAATGAATATGACCAATACAACAACCAAAGCACAGGTCATGAAAGTAATTACTGCTGCAGCAAAAAACGGAACCAAAGCAGAGTGGAAATCGTTTCGTAAAGTAGATGCAACTTATGAAAGTAAGGGAGGCGTTACAGCCTATCTGAATCTGTCACTGGATGGAAAGACAAGGGAACTTTATATCAATGAAGTGATTCCGACATTGGGAAACAATCGGCCGGAAAAAGGAATTGCCGTTTCTGAGGATGAATGGAACATTTTGCGGCTGACCAATATTGAGCGTGCAAAGGAAGGGAAAAAACTTCTTACCATGCCGGCAGCATTGCAAAAAGCAACCGCAGTCCGTGCAAAGGAAAATGTCAACAATACACAGCCAGCACATACCAGACCAAATGGAACCAGCTACAAGACTGCCGTTCCATCTTCCTTTAAGAATACCGGCCACGGCGAGACTATGTACCACTGTCACAACGGTGCTAAGGCGGTGAGAATATGTACAAATGTACAAAAGATGTTACGGCACAGCTTGCGATGCGTGGATGGATGAACAGTGCCAGTCATAAGGCAAACATTTTACGGGAAAATTATCAGTATCTGGGCGTTGGGACTTATAAGACAGAGGCGGTGCAGATCTTTGCATCTTCCAATAAGAAGATCAAGTCCTACACAACAAGCACCGGAAAGACAACTTTTGCAGATGAGGAGGCAATGGCTGGCGAATATCTGATCTGTACGGATCAGGCAGGTGTGAAATCGTATCTGCCACTTGATACAAACTATATGAAAAAAGTAAAGGGCGGCTATACGATCAATCTGAATGCGACAAAGACCGTGAAGATCAAGATTAAAAATGCATCTTCCACCTCCTCGTACACCGATGTGGATGCTGCCGATGCCAAGGCAGTTGCATGGGTGGTAAAAAACAAGATCATGGAGCCTACCAGCAAGAACGAATTTTATTCCAAGGCAATCTGTACCAAGGGTGATGTATTTAACGCTTTGTACAAGGCAAACGGATCTCCGACACCGAAAGCATTAAATCATTTCCCGGATGTCAAGAGCACGGACAGTTACTATAAAGCTGCATTGTGGGCAGTGGATAAGGGGCTGATCGAGTACGGAATCTTTGAAGGAAAATATGCTTACCAGCGTGGCTATGCACTGTATTACGTATGGCAGAGCATCGGTGCACCGAAAGCATCCCAAAAATCAACGTTTACGGATTACAAGGACTGGGTATTTTATGCGGATGCAGTAGCATGGGCCGAGTCCAAGGGCATCATCAAAGACAATGGTGATCATAAATTCAGACCGGACGATGCCGTTACACGCGTGGAACTTGCAAAATTTATCTACTATGCATATAAATAATTTTAAAGTAAATGGACGAAAAAGGAGGACTGGTTATGGTGAAACAATTTAAGGAAACACAAATGGAAGGAAGAAGGCTGCTGCATTTTGGGATAGCAGTATGTATGCTTTTGCTGATCATGGTAATCTGTCATGCAGAGCCTGTTTTTGCAAAGAACTTCGAAATGGATCTGGATGCAAATAAGGTAACTTACACACTTACAGAAGCAAAAAGTGGCAGTGTAATATTTGGTGAAGCAAATACTACCGGATACATTTATATCGGACAGAAACCGGATACATTTGTTGTAAAAAATGACACGGATAAAGTTATCCGGGTAGGTATGTATGTGACTACGGAAAGCCCGGTTACACTAACCTGGTTTGCTGATTTTGGACCGGCACTAATGAGTCAGACGATCAATCGGAGTGAATCAGCCGTTATTACAGGACAGACCGCAAAGCCTGGCGAAGAGGTATCCGTACAGTATGGCTATATAAAAGAAGAAAACAAGAATGTGAAAACGCTGCCACGCCTTAAGGTTAGAGCAAAAATCACCGTTACGGATGAACCGGTGTATAAAACAGTCGTAAAAAAAGAGCCGAAGATTGAAGTGACGAAGATGTCTGCGGATCAGGCTGGCATTCAGGTGGATGTCAATAATGGCGGTGCAGGAGTCCGTGGTGTTTCCAAAATTTATGTTTATAAAGGCTCAAAAAAGATCAAGACTTTTACAAGTGCTGCCACAAGTAAATACACATTTACTTATAAGGCAAAAGGAGCAGGTTCGGCAAAATATAAGGCGAAAGTCGAAATGATCGAAAACAAAAATGATGCAAAGACGAGTAAGGCAGTGTCTCCAAAGGCAAATACATATTCCTTGAAGGTCAGCACCAAGCTGAGCGACTATGAAGAAGATGAAATCAAGTTTGTAACCCAATCTCTTTCCTACAGTGGAAATACCATTATTGTAAAGGGATATACTGTAAATACGATGGGAGCAGATCTGGCTTATCCGTTTTATACCTATGCTTCCTGTCCGGGTAAACTGATTTATCAGTACAGATCCCCGGCAAATAAAGTAATTAAAAAAGGTATTCATAAATATACGTTTAAAGTTAAGAACGTGTCGGTTGTAGATTTACGACACTGCGGAATTAATGTTAAATAATTGCACATAAAAGAGGTAATGTTTATGAAAAAAAGGTTAATTTGCAAACCTAATGCAAAATAGGTTTGCATTTAGTATGACAGGCATAAAATAGGTTTTTTGGCTCTACTTTGTGCCTGTTTTATTATGAACAAAATTCAAAATTGCCGCTTAAATCAAGGGCAAAGCTCATGGCATCTAATGATGTTAGGACTTATTCTCAAAGTAAATGCAAAAAGGATTAAAAATTTGCATTTACCTTGAGAAGTCGAAATGCGACAAAAAACCAGTTCATACTATTATCAATAGAGTAAACGAATGGAGAAGTTGAAAAGGATTTTTCTTGCAAGAACACGCGTTCTGCCTTATAATGAATATGTATTAAGTTTGAGTCGAGGAAAAAGAGTCTGTAGATACCGATACGGTCTTGAAGTCTGAATGCCGGTGAATGTATATTGCAGATTTCACGGCATATGCTATAATATATGTGTAAAGTAAAAGTATTATAGTACAAGAAATGTAGTCTCGGCAGATGCTCGTGGCTGCATATACAACAAAGTCTGATAAAGACTAAATGAATAAGGGATATTCCCTGAAAACAATCAGGGATGCCCAAACTTTCCCTGTTTATATAGATAAAATTATAATTCTACTTAAGTAGGGAAAGAGAGGATATCTAAGATATGAGCAATTATGGAACACCTTATGATGACTCATTTCGCACATTACTGACGGACTGTAAACGATTGATTGTCCCATTGGTAAACGAAATGTTTGGAGAAAATTGGCAGGAAACAGAGAATGTGGAACTGTATCAGAATGAAGTGTTTATCACAACAGGAGCCGATGAAAAGCGAATCACAGATTCAAATTTTACAATCGGTAACTCAAGACGGTATCACATTGAATGTCAAAGTAGCGTAGACGGCACAATGACGGTACGGATTTTTGAGTATTCGACGCAGATTGCAATTACTACTGCAGAATCAGATGTTTCAAAAACGGTATTCACAATGCCTGCATCTGGAATTTTATATTTAAGATGCAATGATAGTACACCAGATTCCCATGAAATTGTGGTAAATACACCTGGAGGAACTGTAAGCTATAAAATTCCAATTGTAAAGATCAAAGATTACAGTTTGGATGATATGCTTAGTAAGAAGTTGTTTTTCTTAATTCCGTTTTATTTTTTCAATTACTCACTTGAAAAAATGGAAAAAGATCATGCGTTGATTGAAGATATGAAAAATACATATCTTAAGTTGTGGGATCAGTTGGAATCGTTGGTTCAACAAGGCAAAATATCGGAATTTGAAAAATCTGCAATCAAAGCAATGTGTGACAAGGTAGCACAATCATTAACCAATAAATACGATAACGTGAAGGAAGGAGTTGATTCTGTTATGGGTGGAGAAATACTTGATTATGAAGCAAAACGGATCAGGAATGAAAGCAGGAATGAAAGCAATATTGAAGCAGTGTATAACATGCTTGTTGCAAATGTGGATGAATCCGTGGTACAGCGAATGTACCCAGAACAGTTTGAAGCTGGAAAGAAACGTTTTGTTTCTTCTAAACACGTAAATGTATAATTGCCTATTTAAGGACCATCTCAGTGATGAGGTGGTCCTTTTCTTATGCCCTCGAAGCAGGATCATCTTCTAACAGATCCTCAATTGCACAATCCAAAGCATTTGCCAGTCGGTTCAAAATATCTCCCTGTGCATGATTGATGTTGCGAGTACGCTGTTCGTACGCCTTTATCGTTTGAAGGTTTACACCGGATCTGATTGATAATTGACCTTGTGAAAGTTTTTTCTTTTCTCGTAATTTCTTAAGAGTGCCCATTTTAAGTCAATAAACCACTGGAGTGACCCG
>ENA-ORKW01000586-ORKW01000586.1-human-gut-metagenome-genome-assembly--contig:-NODE-586-length-12493-cov-4.73267_pt1 | contig 12493 bp, 16 predicted proteins | sample MGYA00243062_ERZ508813 | MGnify/ENA primary metagenome ERZ508813 (study PRJEB26277, sample SAMN04329846) | human gut metagenome | biome: human-associated habitat | host: Homo sapiens | place: USA...
TTGCTGACTTATGTCCCAAAATTACATATAAAGTATTAAAGGCCGGTTCTAATATAGAACTTTCGTATAAGATATATACTCCATCAGGAGTTTTAATGTCTGGCACATCTTCTCGACCAGGCTTTACAAACACTGTATTAGTACCTTGTCCTTATATTTCAGACTTTGTTCAAGAACTACAAGGTTGGGGTAATAATAACAAAACAGCTTATGACGAGGCTGGTAAATGGAGTGTTGAGTTCTATGAAGGTGATAAATGCATATATAAAACATCTGTTATAATTAATACTAAAACTGTATCAAAACCTTATACCCCACCGACCCCCCCTTATACCCCACCGAAAACTCCTTATACACCATTTGCACAGAAAAAAAAGAAAAGTAAATTAGGTAATTATTTATGGGCTTTATTTCTTATCGCTATAATATGGGCTGGCTATCAGTTTTGGTATAAAGATTACAAACGTGATAAAGACGCACCTCGTACATACGTCTTCGCTGATAACTTATTTATGCGTTCAACAGCAGTTGCTGACGTAGAATATAATAGGCTTGGTACAATACCGTATGGTTCTGAGTTGATTACATATTCAGAAAAAGATGGTTGGGCATACGTAAAAGCTAATGGTGAAACAGGTTATGTTTCAAAGGATTTTTTATTAAATGCTAAAGACTTCCAAGTGTTAAATGGCGTCTAGGGTAATAATGACGCTAAGGAAGTTGTCTCAACTTCTAAATGTCGTTTGGCTGTTTTGGATTACTTGAAGTCTGGTAACTTAAAAACAGGTAGTACTGGATGGCAGATTTTTACAAAACAAAAAGAGATGAAACCCAATAGTGTATTATATCCTAAACTGAATAATGGTTATGATAGCTTTTCTGAATTTGCTTTCATTATAAAGAATAATGAAAATGGTTTAAGAAAATTGGTATTATATTCTTTTAAGGAAGACGAGACCCCTGTTTTTGTTTATTCGGAAGATGTCCCAGAACAAGGTGACATAAAATCTATATCATATAATAGATGGAATAATAAATACAATGTTACATATTCAAGAAGCAATAGTTATATTTCCCAGCCTAAAAAAGAAGTAAAAACTGTTGTTAAGCAAGAGCCATCTTTAACTATTTCTTCTGTTGCTTTTGCCAATGCAGATTATAATCGAAATATTATAAATAATTATGGTCAGCAACTTTATACTAACATGCAATATTTGCAGCCTAAAGTTTTTTATAAAAAAAGTACTGTAGGTACTGTGAAAAAAAAGTTGCAAGTAAAGATTATCAGACCAGACGGTTCCATTATTCGTGGAAAAACTTCTCCAACTGATTATACTTTCGACCAAGAAGTAAACTTGAGTGGTACCGATGGGTCTGTTGAATTAATGGGATGGGGTAATAATGAAGGAGGAGTATATTCTGAAGGTGACTATAAATATGAAATATGGAGTGAGGGTAGAAAACTTTTTAGTACGATTGTCTATGTTAAAAATAAAGTAGATAATATAAAAATTACTTCAGTATCTTTTGCTAATGTTAATTATGAAGGTACAACCTTGAATAAATTTGGCGAACAACTTTATTGTACAACGCAATATTTACAGTCTAAATTTCATTATACCAAAAATATGGATACTACGGAACAAATAACTTTGCAAATAAAGATATTTAAACCTAATGGTGAGATGTTAAGTGGAGGATCTTCTCCAAAAGGTTTTACTTTTGAGCAAAAGGTTACTCTTTCTGGTAAAATAGGATCTTGTATAATTCTTGGGTGGGGTAATAAATCTGGTACTTTATATTCTGTTGGTAATTACAGATATGAGATTTGGATGAATAATAACGAATTGCTTTCGACATCAATAGTGACATTTAAATAAATGGATAGGAAAGTTATATATTTGTTTTGTGTGTTATTAGGATCTGTATTGTCTTGGTTGGTGTGTAAATATTATTATTGTGATGTAATAGATAACATACAAAATGCTAAGATACTCCTCGTTTCAAAGCAGGATATGAAATTAAAGCTTGTAGATTATAAAGGAAAAGAATTGTTTGTTACTGATATTGCTTGTGGATGCGGTTATGGCAATAAACTGAAGAAAGGCGATCTGAAAACACCGGAAGGTGTTTTTCAGATTGCGGATATACAAAATTCTAAAGAATGGAAACATGACTTCAAAGATGGTAAAGGTATGATTGAAGGTGCTTATGGTCCTTATTTTATACGTTTGTCTGTTCCAGGACATAAGGGAATAGGCATTCATGGTACGCATGATTCGTTGTCTATAGGATCAAGGGTTACAGAGGGATGCATTCGTCTAAAGAATGATGACTTAATACAATTGGTTTCTATGATAGAAATTCCGATGACTGTTGTTATAACGCCTTCAGCTTATGATGAGAAATGTAATATAAATATAAGGCAATGAAACATTTTATTTTTATAATCATTTTGTTAAGTAGTTGCTTATTAGCAACAGCTCAGAAAAAGTATAAAGTTACGACAAATACTTTTTTAAATATAAGAAGTTATGCTTCTACTGAAGCTCCTGTTATAGGAACAATAGATGATGGGGGTGAAGTTGATGTTTATGAAATATCAAATGGATGGGCAAAAATTTCGTATAATGATGGGTTTGCTTATGTGAGTTCACAATATTTGAGGGAATCAATATCTAATGATGTTGTTTCTAAGAAAAAAAACTCGAATTTTAAATTTGATGTTTCATCATTGACTTTTGGAAATGGTGGAGTGGAATGGATGGTATTTGCTATTGCAGGTATATCTGTTATTCTACTTATAATTAGAAAACGTAGGGGTGATGACCCTTTGGAAGGTACTGAATATAGTATAAACTGGATATTGTTTTTAACTGTTTCCATTCTGGAATTGATTTATATATCATTAATGGGTAGTGATACTATTTGGTTTTGTATTCCGGATAAGGTAGGATGGTTATGGACTATTATTGATTTTATAATTTTTGGTTTTGTAGTTTATAACCAAATAATGTGTTATTTCAATACATTAGTGGATGTTGAATATAATAGCGGAGGGGGATTTGATAAGAGATGGGGGTTATATTCATGGGCATGTGGTGTCATAACAGCTATTTTATCAGGTATATTTTTCCCTACTGCATTACCTTTTATATTAATAGCGTTTGTAATATGTCAGCTTATCCAAATAGTATTAATATTTAAGGGTACTCTTCCTTATGGTGGTATAGGTTATTCATTTTTATGTACAGCTGTTTATTTATTAGGATCATTGGCTAGTGTATTGATTTTGGCTCATTTTGTGGTGTTGCTTATTATTGTATTAATAGCCTATTTTATATTATCAATTATTGGTAAGACAGGTTCATCTAGAGATTGTTGTAAAAATTGTAACCATTATAGTGGTGGTTATTGTAGTTATTATAATAGTTATATAAACGATGCCTATAATAAAGTTTGTGGCAATTATAGCTAAAAAAAATTAGGCACTAAAATCATACCAAATTTACCCGAGAGCCTTGACAAAGTGATTTGTCGAAGGCTCATTTTTTTATTCATATTTCATTAGATATTCCAGGGATGCTTCCTGTATAACGTCTTTTAAAGTGACTCCTTTTCGTATGGCAAGCGTCTTCAGGCGTGTGTGAATACTCTGGTTTATTACAAAGTTACAGTGTACCGCTTTCTCCTTTTGGGGCTGTTCCGGCTCCTGTATTTTTGTGGTCGGTTGTATCAGACTGTCAAGTCCGCTGTTCATCCCGTGTGCCATACTGCTTTTCAAATCTTTCTTATTTGCCATAGTTTAATTCTTTTTTCCGTTAGTAATTTGTTCTTCTTTAAACATATCATATACCAGCAGAGGACTTTGATAATATAGTCCGCTGTTCATGTCAAGCAGCTTTGAATAGGTTTCCGAATTATAGACCATATCCAAAGCCTCTTTCATTCCTACATGGTTATCACGCATCACATACTCCGTCAGTTCGGTAGTGATGCACTCTATCATGAATTGTTCATCGTCTGTCATAGCTTCTTCAATAATTTGATTGCCCGTTCCGTTCCGAAATAATACTGGGTAGTCAGTCTTACGAACTGCAAGTTCTTTACTAAGGTAGGCAGGTCTATATACTGCTTCATATATCTGAATAACTGTACTCCTACCTTATCATCAGCGATAGCCCCTATTACTATATCATAGTCATGTATCTTTGTCCGGCTTTCCCGGTTCCTGTTGGCTAAGATGAATCTTGCCCATTCCTCGGTATAGCCTTCAAATGTCTTTACTTTCAGTTCATTGTCCGACAGGTGGCTTTCGTCAAACTCATATACGTTTACGGTCGGCGTTCCGCCTGACTGTATTACTTTCTGTTCTGCCATTTTCATGGCTTGTTCCTTGTCCTCTGTCAGATAAAAGCCCTGCCCGAAATCCTTGTTGGGGCGTGTCTTTGTCAGGTCTATTTCCTTTATATCCTGATTCGATCCGTGATACAGTATCATGCCAACTGTCCTCCCTGTCTTTTGCAGTATTCGGTCAGATCATCAACTGCATCTTCGATAGAGAACAGATGTTCCACCTCATATCCTTTATCAAGAAAATCTATCCCTCTCCAGCGTTTGAGATAATTGAACGCTTGTGGCAGTGTGAGCTTGTGCTTCTTGGCAAATTCCGATATGCAAATCACGGTGTACTCTATCTTGTCCTTGATTTTAGTTTCCATGAGCTTACACATTTTTTTCCGTTAGTAACTCGTTACAAACACTCTCATAATCTTCTGCTCCGGCTGACTTGGGCGCATAGTGGAATATGTCTTGTCCCTGTGTTGGTGCTTCGGCAAGTGCGATGGCGTTGCGTATGTGTGTGCTGAAGACTTTTCCCTGAAAGGTTTCCTGTACCAGTTCCGATACGCTCTTGTTAAGGTTCTTTCTGCCGTCATACTGTGTTATCAATACTCCGGCAATCTTCAGATCTGAGTTAAGACGCTGCTGTACCTTACTTACAACTTGCATCAGTTTGGCCATACCTCGCATGGCGAGATATTGCGCCTGTACCGGGATGATAAGCTGATCCGATGCGGTCAGCGCATTTAAGGTCAGCAATGATAATGACGGTGGGCAGTCTATCAGGATATAGTCATATTTCTCCTTGCTTTCTTTGATAAGGTGCGCAAGTATAAGCTCACGTCCTGCTTCATTGATAAGTTCTGTCTCTACAGCCGACAAATCCAGACATGAGGGTACGATACTCATACCGTCCTTGTGCTGGTATATCGGCAGCGGATATTCACCTTTCATCGCTCCGTAAATAGTCTGTGGCAGTTCCGCAGACAAACCTAATGATTCAGTAAGGTTTGCCTGTCCGTCAAGGTCGATTAACAGCACCTTATATCCTTTTTGTTGCAAGGCTCCACCCAGGTTGATGGTGGTCGTGGTCTTGCCCACACCGCCCTTGTGATTCAGAATACATAAAACCTTTGCTTTCATAAATATGTGTATATTAGTTTCTTATTATGTCTTTTCTGCAAATATAATGATAAATACTAAAAGTAGTATATACTAATGTACTAATTTTAGTATTTTATTTTATGATTCGTTACTTTTATTCTGTGTTGCTTCTTTAAATGTACCGAAATAAATCTTTTTTTATATCTTAGTACACTTTTCTTTTGTATTGATTTTAATCTTTGATATATTTTCGTACCTTTGTAGATGTAAAAGCATAGTAAATAATGGAACAAGGAGAAATAATACTATACCAGCCGGATGATACCATCAAGCTGGAAGTTCGTATGGAAAATGAAACAGTTTGGCTTTCTATTGAAGAAATGTCAAATCTGTTCGGTCGTGATATAAGTGTTATAGGCAAGCATATACGAAACATTTTCAAAGAAGAAGAACTGATAAAAGATTCAGTTTGGGCAAAATTTGCCTACACTGCTTCTGATGGTAAGACCTATCAGGTCGATTACTATAATCTTGATGTGATTATATCGGTCGGCTACCGGGTGAAAAGCAAAAGAGGTACACAGTTCCGTCAGTGGGCTAATAAGGTATTGAAAGAATATTTATTGAAAGGGTATTCCATCAACCAACGGTTGAATGACATCGAGCGGAGAATAGATGACAGGTTTTCCCGGATAGAGAAAACCCTTGCTGGACATTCTGAACAGATAGACTTCTTTGTCCGTACCTCACTGCCGCCGGTAGAAGGCATCTTCTTTGACGGTCAGATATTCGATGCCTACAAGTTCGCGACAGACCTTATCAGATCTGCACGAAAATCCATTCTTTTGATAGACAACTATGTCGATGAATCTGTATTGCTTATGCTGAGCAAACGCAATCCGGGTGTATCGGCCACTGTCTATACACAGAAGATTACGGCACAGCTTCAGCTTGACCTTGATAAGCATAATGACCAGTACCCGCCAATCAATATCAGAACCTATAAGAACAGTCATGACCGTTTCCTGATAGTTGACGATAAAGAAGTGTACCATATCGGAGCTTCGTTGAAAGACCTGGGCAAAAAAATGTTCGCTTTCTCCAAATTGGATATACCGGCTGAAGCTATTACTAACCTGTTATAAAGATGCAAATGTATGAATGTGGTTATCTACTCTCGTGTCAGTTCTCAGTCTGCCAGACAGTCAACAGACAGACAGGTTGCAGACCTTCAGAAGCTCGCTGCTGATAGAGGTTATACGGTTTGTGCTGTTTTTGAAGAGAAGATAAGCGGATGCAAGGCTATTGATGAACGCCACGTTCTGCTTGGGTGCCTTGATTTCTGCATCGATGCGCAGAACCATGTAGATATGCTGCTTGTTACAGAAGTTTCACGTCTTGGACGTTCTACCCTTGAAATGCTGAAGGCTCTCGATATGCTGCATAAGCATAAGGTCAGTGTCTATATTCAGAACCTGAATATAGAGACACTTCTTCCGGACAAGACGGTTAACCCTTTGTCCTCATTGATTACTACTTTGCTGGGTGAACTGGCAGCGATGGAGCGTCAGAACATACTTGACCGCCTGAACAGTGGCCGTGCCCTGTACATCCAGAAGGGCGGTCGCCTGGGCAGGAATCCCGGCAGCTTCAAGAGCCGTGATCAGAAAAAAGAAGAATATAAAGAAGCTATCTCTCTCCTGAAGAAAGGCTACTCCATACGCAATGTGGCGAAACTGACCGGCAGGGCTGTTTCTACCATACAGACGATAAAGAAAGAATTTATAAACGACTAATCTAAATCTTATATTATATGAAACAGGGTGATACCGTATTCGTTTCTGCCACAGCCACAGGCTTGGGCAAAGATAAAAAGGCTGTTATTGATAAAATAGAGAATGTGATGGGTACTACTTTTGTCACCGTTACATATACCCATCCTGATGCTGTCTCAGGTCTTGGCGGCTGTTTTGTTGCCTCCCATATCATAGAGACGGACAGCAGAGAGAAAAGCCTTATCCGGCTGGCTCTGGAGGACAGATGGGATGCAGTTACCGGCAACGATGATATTGCAAAGGTTCTTACAGCCCTTTATGACTGGCAGGTAGATGAACTGATGGCGTTCATTGACGGACTGGTCGAACTGAAGCCTAATAAGTTTGACATAACTTATTATGATGGCGTGTGGTCTGTCAACTATATCTTCTATCACAAAAAAGGTGAAAACCTGAAGATTGTACTGTTCCGCCTGTTGCAGGAGTGCCTGGCTGAAGGTAAGGTTCTGTCTGAACATCTTACAGGTCAGAATCCTAAATACCTTGACTTTTTCTCTTCTGATTATGGCTTTAATTAAACCTTATATATTATGAAACCTACTGATTACATTGATTGGGATAACCTGAAGAATATCCCGTTCTTCCTCTGCCAGGTGGTCGAGGATGAAGAGAACCAGGACATAGATATATATTACCTGGGCGAACGTGTTTTTCATGATTACGACCATGTAGGACACTATCTGCGCTCGGCCATTGTGCTGTTCCGTAAAATCAAAAACCGCACAGCCGACTGGGTGAATCTCGATAATCTCTGGACACTCCGTAACTGCATCCGTGAAAACTACAATCACGGTATAGGAGTGGACGCACTTATCTATGGTGATGACTTCGATGGCAAGAATCCGGACACACTCACCCCTCTTACCAAAAAACGCTTAGACCTTATCGTCAAGCGGATAAAAGAACTTGATAAATACGCTACTGTCTGACATATAACATGCAGATGCACGAAGCCCCCGGCAGTCACCCCGCCGGAGGCTTTTTTTATTCCTTCTGTTTACTCACTTCCTTTATAAATTCCTTTGCAGGCTTGAATATTTATTTTCATTTCAGGTACTAATAACAATCTATCATGACTTCTTCTTCATAAGATGAACTTACTGTAATATTTGCATAATTTGACATGAACTCTTCTATATCTGCATCTCTCCACATATTTGTATATCGAAGTCTTAAACATATATCAGCTATTTCTTTAAGTTCATCATGTTTTTTTTCAAATGTTATAGTACAATGTAAATGGTATTGATTTTCATATATTTCCCATCCTTCACTATTTACATGCTTCCAATGTTTTGCTATAGCTATAAAACTAAATTCTATCTTGTTAAATGCGAATCTTAATGTATCTTGCTCATAATACCAATTATATGAACCAGAATATGATTTTGGTATATTGATTTTATTCATTTTATTTTCTATTGATAATTGCTTACATTCCTTTTTGGTTTTAAAAATAGTTATTATTTATCATTACTGTAAGTCAGCATTTGTCAGCATTGAAGGATGCAGGATTAATACAGGGTGAGATTGAAACGCCTAAAGTGAAGTATTGCATGAACCGTGAGAACTGGGCGTATGCTCAGCAGCTCTTCTCTGAGTTCTTTAACATGGAATTGTGCGAGAAGAAGGAGGATTGCTGCAAGTAAATCACTTTATCCTCAAACACACTCTTTAATCCAATTGTACCCTCGTCATTAGTTTCGAGGGTTTTCTTAAAACTTATACGTTCGTTGTTTTGCGAATTGTAAATATTATTAATAATACAACCCAAGCCTTGTTACGGTTCTCATCCCTCGGGGAGAGTTAAGAGGAGGCACAAAAATTATGAAACAGATCAAAGTGTTGGTAAGCGCATGCGCTTGCAACCAGAAGTTTGCTTCGCTTGTCAAGGCTGTAGTGAAGAACAGTTCAACCGCATCGTGGCCATTCTCTTCATCGGCGTCGGCATCTATTATTCAATCATCATCAATAATTAAGGACACAATTTAATGAGACATTTTATAATACTAATATTCTTATGGATAATATCTCTGTCACAGACAGCAGCCGCGCTTAACACATTTAAGGCAAAAATCATAGACGGAGACAGCGGCGAACCGCTAATAGGAGCGTCCGCAACTGTGGAGGGGACACAACTGGGAAATGTAGCCGACAAGGACGGTTTCGTGGAAATCACAGGTATCCCCGATGGTCCACAAACCATCAGGTTCAGCTATCTTGGATATGAGACAGAGGAAAAGAGTTATGTGTTTCCTTTGTCTGATGGCGAACCCTATGTAACAATTACACTTGAAGAGGGCGAAGACAACGAGCTGGAAGAGGTTGTTATCTCTGCAACCCGAGGCACCCGCACTTTCAGGGATATTCCGACGCGTGTGGAATTTATCGGTTCAGAGGAACTTGAAGAAAAAAATGTCATGAAGCCCGGTGATATAAGAATGCTGCTCAGCGAAAGCACTGGCATACAGACACAGCAGACTTCGGCCATCTCCGGCAACGCCATGATAAAAATACAGGGTCTTGACGGTAAATACACCCAAATTCTCCGTGACGGTTTTCCCGTTTTTTCCGGAGCTGCTGCCGGTCTCGGAATGTTACAGACTCCGCCCCTTGACCTGAGACAGGTCGAGATTATAAAAGGATCTTCAAGTACCCTCTATGGCGGTGGCGCCATCGCAGGTCTTGTCAATCTTGTAACCAAGACCCCCACAGAAAAGCGTGATTTTCAGATACAGCTTAACGGGACAACAGCAAAAGGGCTGGATGTCAACACTTTCTTCGGACAGCGTTTTGGCAAAGTCGGCACCACAGTCTTCGCATCCTACAATCGGAACTGGGCTTATGATCCCTCGCATGTGGGATTCACTGCCATACCTCAATTTGATAGGTTTACTGTAAATCCCACTCTTTTCCTGTACTTTACAGAGAGCACCAACCTTAATATAGGACTGGAGTCAATGGTCGAGAGCCGTCTTGGAGGCGATATGGAATACATACGCCACGGATATTCAGAGGAACATCCATATTTTGAGCGGAACAAATCACAGCGTTATTCCTCGCGAATCTCATTCAAGCACAGATTTGATGATCAGAGCAGCCTTAACGTAAAGAACAGCGCGACACTCTACAAACGAGACATCACCATTCCTACATATAATTTTAATGGAGACCAGTGGTCAACATTCAGTGAAATCTCATACGTTAATTCGGGAGAAATCTCTGAATGGATTGTCGGTGGTAATGTATGGACCGAACGGTTCAACGAAAAGAGAATCACAAACAATCTTGACCGAGACTATTCACTCGACACCTATGGCATATTTGTGAACAACACCACAAACGTATCTGACCGGGTGATTCTTGAAGCCGGACTCCGTGGCGATTATGTCAAAGACTATGGATTTATAGTCCTTCCACGCATATCGGCACTTTTCAAACTGTCAGACAAATTCTCGACCCGTATTGGTGGAGGATTCGGCTATAAGCCACCCACAATATTCTCTGAGGAAAGCGAACGTCTTCAATTCGCAAACATTCTCCCTGTGGACAAAGATGTCAATAGCATAGAGCGAAGCTATGGGGCTCAGGCCGATGTGAATTACCGCACAAGCATCGCGGACGGCAGAGTCATTTTCACAGCTAACCAGCTCTTCTTCTTCACTTATCTGAGACACCCGCTTGAACTGAGACCCCTGCACAACGGGCTTTACCAGTTCTTCAATATCAACGGAAACATGCGCAGCCTTGGCGCAGAGACAAATCTGAAAGTCAAGTATTCAGACTTCAGCCTGTTTCTCGGGTATACATTCAACCATGCCCGTGTAAGATAGGACGATCAAACCTACGATATGTACCTGATCTCTAAACACCGTCCAAATTTAGTGCTTGTGAATGAGGTTGATGATTCCTGGCGTATAGGCTACGAACTTTACTATACCAGCCGTCAGCGACTCACCGATGGAATGTATGGCAAAGGATATGTGACAATGGGCCTTATGGTACAGAAAATTTGGGAGAAATTCTCAGTGTATGCAAACTTTGAGAACTTCACCGACCGCCGCCAGACAAGATTTGACACCATCTATACCGGCAGCGTCACAAATCCCGTTTTCCGTGATATTTATGCACCTCTCGACGGATTCGTGGCTAATTTTGGTGTGATTATCAAAATTTGATTAGTGATGTGATAACGTGGACACATCATATCGTTAGGACAAGACAGCGATATGCCTAAAGAACATGGCATATCGCTGTCTCGTGTTTATATACAGTATTCTCTTCGTCATTACGGCAGACTGGCAAGACCGCAATTGAAGGTGTATGGAATACCTCTTTTTAAGTTTTGTATACTGTAATCTATTTTGAAAGTTTCAGAATCCTTAACGCACCTGAAATTACGATGCAGAATATTATAAGACCTACTACAAGATCGGGGATGCCACTGCCAATAAAATGCACCATCAGAGCGGCTGCTATCACACCCAGGTTTATGATTACATCGTTTGCTGAGAAGATGACGCTTGCCTTCATATGGGCATCTATGCTGTGTGAACGTTGCAGCAGCCAAAGGCACAAGGCATTTGCAATAAGTGCGGCTCCCGAAACGGATATCATTACAATATAATGAGGCATTTCCTCCATGCCAAGGAAACGCCTCAGCACTTCCCACAGGCCAATAACCGCAAGTGTTAGCTGGATGATTCCACACCACATAGCCACGCGCTTTTTTCTGCGCACAGTGGCACCTACAACCGCAAGGCTCATGCCGTAGACCAATGCATCAGCCAGCATGTCAAGACCGTCTGCAACGAGTCCCATAGAGTCGGCGATATAACCGAACACCGTCTCAAGTACAAAGAAAACAGCATTGATTACCAACACCTGTATCAGAATTTTCCTTTGCGTCTTATCTTCTTCTGTATCAGTCTTGACATCGTCGTCGATAGTTTCTTCCGACAATAGATGCGTACCTAAATTGAGTGACTCAAGCGTTGGAGTAATCTCAGTCGCAGGTATTTCACAGGTCACTGTAAGTGTCCGTTCGTTAAGGTCGAATGAGAGAAGCCTGATTCCCTCTACCTCCGATAATTTCATCCGCACGAGTCTTTCCTCGCACGGACAATCCATATTGGCAATATGGTACTTTATCTTATTTGTTTTAGTAGATGACAAAATATAAATTATGTTGTTATATGCCTAATTATTAGGTG
>ENA-ORKW01000594-ORKW01000594.1-human-gut-metagenome-genome-assembly--contig:-NODE-594-length-12334-cov-5.08087_pt1 | contig 12334 bp, 10 predicted proteins | sample MGYA00243062_ERZ508813 | MGnify/ENA primary metagenome ERZ508813 (study PRJEB26277, sample SAMN04329846) | human gut metagenome | biome: human-associated habitat | host: Homo sapiens | place: USA...
TTGTCGATGCCTTCGATGAACGCCGCCAGATAGAAATAATACTCGCTGAACAGGATGCCCACCGGCTCAATGGTGCGTACACGGGTCTCGCCGTCGTGGGTGCGGCAGTAGGTAATCTCTATGACATTATGGTTTTCCACCGCCGTCCCGATTTCCCACAGGCTCTCAATAAATCTTCGGCCATGCTGCGGCTCGACATAGTGGAAGCGTTCGTTGCCGATGAGATCTTTTACTTGATTCAGCCGGTCCAGCGGCGTACAGGCCCGGATCAGCTTGTCAAGGATAGGGAACATCTCTTCCTTAACCATCGAGCGGCTCCCCAAAAGAATTTTGCAGACGGCCAAGATCTCGCTACTGGTCAGAAAGCGGGCTAGCGTATCATCCAGAAGATAACCGCCCTTGGCCGAGTTATACAAAATCTCCCGCCGCGGCTCACTGTCGGCAAAATGATTGCGCAGGGTATCCAGATCGCGCTGAATGGTCTTCTCGCTGACACCAAAGTGGTCAGCCGTCTGCTGTTTGTTCATCACACCGCCCTGTACAAGCACCTGCTGGATATAGAGTATACGGTCTAACCTACTATTGTGCACAGTCCGTTCCCCTCTTTGTTTTTCTTGCCATATAGCAGCAGGCAGCGGTTCAGCATTCGATCCAACCTGCAATCATTTTGCGGGCATTTTCCAGCACAGACGACGAAAAGAGATTCTGACACAGCCGCTGGTATGCCGTCAGATACCACACCGCCCGCCGATACTGATTGAAGCGGAGTGACATCTCCACGCTGCGATACAGTGCGTCTGCCCGTTCCAGTTTCCGGTACTGTTCGGGCGTACCTGCCAGCTCAATAAGAAACAGATTTTCTTCGGTATTCCAGTGTTTTTGACAATTCCGCGCAAGTTCTTCCAGCTGGCTTTTCTGCTCCGTCTGCTGTTTTGTCATAAAATGGCCTTCATCCATGACGAACCTCCTCGCCAAGTGCGGTAAGTACCTTCACATCCTGTTCCGTCACATCCGAATAGTTTTTCATGATCTGTTCCATCGACTTGCGGTTCGCTTCGTTTTCCGCTTTCAGGAAGGTCTGCAGTTCTGTTTGCTGACTGCTCAGCTTCTCGCAAATATCTTTTGTTGCGTCATCCAGCTTTTTACATACGTCTTTGATATCCTTGCACTGGTCTTCTTCCTTATTGTCCAACACCTGCATGGTATCTTCTACAGCTTCCAGTGCTTTCTCGCAGACATCCTTCGCGGCGTCGTTCAGATCGGCGATTTCATTGTACATGGCTCCAAGATGCTTTTCCTCCGAGGTACGCAGCTCATCCAGTGCCGTTTGCAGTTTTTCAAGCTGCTTTGCCGTCTGTTCTCTTTCTTTCGTGCGGCAGACCTGCAGTTCTGTCTGTTGACTGTTCAGCTTAGCGCAGATATCCTTTTCTGTGTTATCCAGCTTCCCGCAAAGTTTTTCAATATTTCTGCGCTGGTCGTCTTTCTGATTATCCAACGCCCGTATGATATCTTCTGCCGCTTCCTGTGCTTTTTCACTAGCATCTTTCGCGGTAGTGTGCAGGTCAGCAACTTCATTGCATACTGCTTCCAGACCTTTTTTTTCCGAGGCTTGCAGCTCATCCAGTGCCGTTTGCAGCTTTTCAAGCTGCTTTGTCATCTGCTCTTTTTCTTCCGTGCGGCGGGTCTGCATCTCCTGCATGAGCTGTTTCATTCCCTTCTGAAACAAAACCGTACCCACCAGCAACAGACAGACGCCAACGGCTGCTCCAATGATCCAATCCGGTGCTGTGACCGCTGCCAGCAGCCCTGCGGCAAAAAAGAAGCCTGCCGCTGCCAGTTCAGAAATCGTGTCCATCTTTCATCGCTCCTTTGATCTGCTCGTATCGCGTTTTCGCGTATTTCTGTATTTGTTCCGGCACAATATTTTCCAAGTAATCGTCCAGCGTTCCACTAAATGCACCTATAGTGTCAACAGCGCGGTTCCAATACTCTGCCTCTGTTAACTTTCGCAGGATTTCCGTTTCCCGTTTGGGAGTCTCCATCGCCTCCCGATACGCTTCCTGCAGTTTCTTCCTTAAAGTTTCCCAGTCGCGCTCTGCATCCCAGACCGGCGGCTTCAAAATGGCATTCAATTGGGAATCCTCATAATTTTCCTTCACCTTTGAAAGGAACTCGCTTTCCGTCTGGAATAACAGTTTCTCAGTTTGCAAAGCGTAGGCCCGCCAGAAAGACATCTGTCCGCTCTGCTGAAACGCTTCAAAGGACAGGACTTTTTTTGTCATCACACTGTCGTCGCGGGAAAATTTCCATCCACTTTTCATAAACTCGGTCGAGAGCGACACCCTCTCCAGCTTACCCCGAAGATTCCGTTTCCATTGCAGACGGAGCGAATCGCTTCCTCCCAAGACAACTGCGGCCGATACTGTGCCATCCTTCTCCGGCGGCTGGATGCAGACAGCATCCATTCCCTCCTGGCGATACCGTTCACACTGACTCTGGGCATCATTGTCCACCTTATCTGCGTCCAGATCGGTACTTCCACTTCGGATCGGCATGTCAACCAGAACAACCCTCACCGCATGTGCCGGGCTCAGCTCCTTCCACCGCTTTCTTGTGGAGCCCTCTCCGAACGGAAACCCCTCAAAAATCACAAACTGAGTCTCTGGCCTCATCGCAGCCGCTTTCTGGACAACACCCTTTGGCGGAATCAGCGCCGTCATTCCGGGAAGCATCCGGTAGGAGGATACCTGCCAATCTTCACCATCTGGCGTGACTGCATTTTTGTCCCCATAGCGTAGCCAGATATTTTTCTGCTTCCATTCCGGCTGGATGGCAAGATCTGCCATCCAGCCCAAAAAATCATAACAGGGTTCTCCGCCGATCAGGACGCGATCCGGTAACACCAATGGTTTTTCATCAGCCATTTGCATAGACCTCCCGGATACGGTTCAAGAGGGTCGTGGTCCGTTCCAGGTCTTCGGCGTGTTCTCCTGCCGGGGCATCCATCAGCTTGTTGTATTCCGCTTTTTTCTCTTCCAGACGCTGGCGCACTGAACGCAGACGCTTTTCCTGATAATAGGTCAACCGCTCCGGAAGCTGGACTCTTGCGTCCGCGATCATCTTTTTCAGTTCGGGCTGCAACTGGTCACGATACCATTGTCCGCAGTTTTCACGCCACTTTTCCAATGCGTTCTTTCTTGCCTTTGCTGCCATTTCCTGCTCGTGCTTTTTCAGTTCCCGTTCCAGCTCTTCCTCGTCTACGACTGCCGCTTGACGCTTTGCTTCCATTTCTTCTGCCTGCGAATCATAGAATTTCAGTTTTTGCTTCATTTCAAACGCTTTCAACTGCTTTTGCCGGATCTCCTCCTGCAGGCGTTTCTTTCCCTCTTTGAAACCTTCCTGATCCCCCACGTCCACATATTTCGGTGGTGCATCAAATTTCTTGCCAACCTTCTTTGTCCAGTACGGGATACTCAGCATATCAAGGAAGGTAGGGTTGTCGTCGCTGTCTGGGTCATACCCTTGTGACCGCTTGAATTCGTCCAGCGCTACGACGCCCTTCGTCGCTGCTCCGGCAGCCAGCGCCTCGATCTTTTTAAGATCCTGCATTTCCTGCCGTTTGGCCTTGCTGGTAAACAACTTGCTCATCCAATTGGTCTTTGTGACGGTGTCATTCACCGCGTCGACCGCATTCAAAACCTTGCTGTTGTTTGCTACCACGGTCAGGCCTTTATAAAGCGTCGTTCCGACTCTGCCCGAATTTTTCAATGCCTTGGCTGCACTTCCTGCGGCACTTCCCCACGCCGAACCGGGAATCAGCAGAAATGCCATCTCTGCAATCCTGCCAACACCCTCTGCAACGTCCGAGGGCTTCATACCTTTTTGCTCCACCTGCCGCATCTGCGGAACATATTCTCCCATGTTCTCGTAGGCGTTTTCAGACGTCCGTAGGTCCTCGTTTGCTTCACGGACAGCCTCTTCCACCTCCTGATATTCCGGTGTATCCTTGATCCCGGTAAGCCACTCTTCGATTTGCTCCTTGTTCTCCTTCAGTGCCTGCATCTGACGCAGCAGTGCTTCCCGTTCGCTGTCCTGTTCCATCTGCAAGGTCGCAAAACGGTCCACCTCCAGCTCTGGCAGCTGCTCCATCTCTATATTTTCCAGCGTTCCATTCCATGCGCTGTTGGTCTGCTGCAAGGTACAGTCACTCACGCTGCTGATTTGTTCAGTCAGCTGCGCCATCTGATTCCGGGCTTCCTTTTTCAGGAGTGCCGCCATTTCCTCCGGTGCGACATCACTGCTGCGGACACGCTCGATCGAATCATCCAGATTTTCTTCCATTTCGCGCGTCACAGGGCCGCTGAGCTTCCGCTCTGCCTCTTGCAGGCGTTCGTTCATCTGCTCTTCCCGCTTTTCTGCGCTCTGTTCCAACGATTCGATCTGTCGACTCAGAGCATCCAGTTTTTTTTGCACTGCTTCCCTGTCTGCGCTGTTGAGGGAGTTCAGTACCTCCTGACGCTCTGCCAGTCCTTTACAGCAACGCTCTGCCAGCAGAACGGTCTGCGCGTGGATTGCCTGCTCCAATTCCTCCTGCGCATGGGAACCGCACTCCATCAGCATCGAACGCAGAGGTTCCTTTCGGGCATAATATTTCGAGGTTTCCAGATTGGACACGAAATAGCAATTTTCTGCATCCACACCGCACTTTTCCAGTGTGGCACGATCTGAAGCACAGGTCTGCTCAGGGTCTTCTTCCGTCGGGTTGACCTGATCGAAATGTGTACGCACACAGACTGTCTGCAGGCCGCGCTTTTTCATCTGACGCAGCAGGTCAGCGTCCACCTGTGTCGGTGAACCGCCCATTACATAGACCACACGTGCAGCTAATGCCAGCGACCGAGCCAGCAGCTGCTCGTGCCGCTGAATGACTGTGTTGATGCCCGGCGTATCCAGCAGGATCATACCGCCGCGTAGAAGGTCGCTGTTCACGAACACTTCCAGATATTCCAGCGTGTCAGGTTCCCAAAGTTCCTTGCGCTGGTCAACATCTCGCACCTGTTCCAATGTAACCTGCTGGACACCACCATCCACTGTGTGGATCAGTGCCTTTTCTTCTTCACCAAAGCGGAGATAGGTCAATGCCGTCGTTGTTTCGGTGGTGCCGTGCGGCAGCAGCTCTCGCCCAAGTAGATTATTGATCAGGCAGGACTTACCTGCAGAGTACCGCCCCACAAAAGCAACAAAGAAATTTCTTTCCTGCTCCTGTTGTTCCAGTTCTTCCAGCTGACGTTTTTCTTCTGCCCAGTTCAGTTGTTCCGCTGCCTGTTGAAGCAATCTGAATTCCTCGTTCATAGCGCACCTCACACCTTTTCCATATCAATTTTTGCGTTTTCGCCGCTTTCCAGCTGGACCTGCAGCAACGCGCCCTGATCCATCAGTTTTTTCGTCTTTTCCAAATTTATTTTCGCATCGTTCAGAGCCTTTTCTCGCTCTTCACCCTTGCTTTGAATGGTCTGGATGAGCTTTTCCAACTCCGACTTTTTCTTGCTCAGTTCCTCGTTCAGACTGATATTGACGAGATCCTGCACCATCTGAATGTAGCTCTTCTGGCGTTCCCATAGATAGCTCTTCACCATGCTGACAACATTGTACGAGCAATCCTCTACCTTTCCCAGCAGTTCGTCCTGCAGTCGATCCAGTGTCCGGCTGCTGGCCTCTTTGATTTCTTTGGCCTGATTCTCGCGCGTCTCTTCCAGCTTCCGAAGTGCCTCTTCCAACCGGATGGCCTCACGCTGCTGTCTGCCATCCAGAACCTCACTTCTCGTTTCATGCACCCGTGCTTTTGCTTCGTTGACCGCTGCCTCCGCTTCACGAATCACCTTGTCCTTGTCATTCAGAATCTCATTCCGGTCTTTGATTGCTGCATCATGGGCCGCGCTATCCGTCTCTTCTGTCTCTACTTGCTCCCGTCGACCTCCCACAAAAACATTCGCAATCTTACCAAAAATACCTTTTCGGCCGCGATCCACCACTTCGGTTTTCTTGGTTTTATTTACTTCCGGGATCTTGAACGCCGCCTTGAACTCTTCTCGGTTTTCCTTCAGCTGCTTCAGCCACTTCTGAGCTTCCTGAAGGTCACGCTCATTTGCGCGGGCTGCAATGAAGTCGTCCTTCAGCTGCTCGCTCTTTTCTTGCAGTTCCTCGACTCTCTTTTCCAGTGCTTCGCACTTTTTATCAAACTCGCCTAAATCCAAGCCGCTGGAGATGCTTTCGATTTGAAAGTTCTTCGGATCAATACCCAGCTTGACCGGTGAACCGGCGCCATCCAGTTTTTCTGCAATCTCTTCGGCATGATCCATAAATTCGGTGTATACCATATCCAGCAGTTCTCTCCGCAGCTGTTCGTCCAACTCTGCGGCAATGCGGCCATATTCACGCTGTAATTTGTCGCCCAGCTTGGTGCTGTACTGCTGCAGATCCTCCGGAGAACCCTTGCGTTTCAGCTCGCCCTTGATCTTCTCCTGCAGCTGGCCGCACTCTGTCTTTGCCTGATTTTGCAGGTCGTTGAGCGTCTCACGCATTTGGCCTTTCAGCTGTCTGGATGCTTCCATCCGGCGTGTTTGCAGCTCGGCGATTTTTCCTTCCAGGATCTCTTTCTGCTGTTCCAGCTCTTCACTTCCAGACTCCTGCTCCAACATCTCGATCTGTGTTTTCAGACCCTCCTTCTGGGCACTAAGCGCTTTCAGGGTGCTGCCCAGCGGACTGAGCAGCTGATCTCTTGCACGCGCACCATTTGTCAGGTAATTCCACAGATGATCCTCAAAATTTTTCATGCGGGATTTCTTTTCTAGCCGTTCTCGCTCCTCCGGCGTGTCGATAGAGCGTTCATTGCCCCAGATGTCCAGAATGCTCTTGATATTTAGATCACGCGCTGTCAGCGCCTCGTTTGCCGAAATGGGCCAGATGTGTGGGATCTGCGTTTCTTCCGGGAACTGTTCGTGGTAGATTCGGGCGATGTGATTTACAATTCCTTCCACCGTTTCCCCTTCAGCAGTTTTGATGGTGTTGATCTTATTCAGCACAAAGAAAATATTGGAATTTCGGCTCTTCAGCTCACGCAGGAAATCAAAATTGCTTTTCGAACCGGGCTGTTCAGCATTGAACAGGAAAATGCACGCACTGGAACGGCAGATCTGCTCCTCAGTGATTTCGCGGTGATGATCTGCCGTTCCATTCAGACCCGGACTGTCCACTAGCGTCACGCCGTCGGTCAGGAAATCGGAATCGAAGAAGAGGTCTACATGGTCGACACGGGTCGCGACACAATCATTTTCTTTATCACCGCGGGTGCTGACAACACGTTCAATCGTAGCCGGATCAAGGCTTTTCAAGACTTCTGTGCTGCCCTTCGGCTCACGATAATACACGATACCTGCTTCCCCATTAGGCGCACAGGTGACATGCCGCAGGAAGTTGACCGTCGCAGTCGTTTCGGTCGAAAAGGTCGGCAACGCCTTTTTGTGCATCATTGCATTCAGAAAAGTAGATTTACCTGCACTGAACTCACCCACGACTACGATGCTGAACACATTTTTCTCCACATTGTTATAGAAAACACGCAGATTGTCCGCCTCATCCTTTTTCTCCAGCGCTTCCATTACTTGAATGCTCTGGTTCAGAAAATCCATCACATCGTTTTTCCGCTGAATGTATTCTATCTTATATTCGTTCGTCATGCCAGTTGGTCCTCCATCCATTGTTTCATTTCGCACAGCTGACTCTTGCACTGTTCCAGCTGCTCCACTTCGTTTTCCAGCTCGGTTCGATGTTCTGCCTTTGCCATATTGATGAGCCGAAGCTTTTCCGCCATGGCATCCCGAAGACCTTCGACAGCCTTTTCAATACACTCCTTTTCCATGCTCGATATGAGCTCTTCCATGATCTCGTTCATCCTCTGGGCAGTCTCGCCATTCTCGTCAAGGCAGTTTTCGACCTGTCTCATGAGGTTTTTCTTGCACAGATCCAGATACTCACTGGCCGCTTTGGTTTTTTCCAGTTGGATATGCTCCAGTCTCGCTTCCAGCTCTTTGCTCATCCGATCATAATTTTCCTGCAGCCTCTCCAGTTTCTCTTCAGCCCAGCCACTCTCGTTTTTCAGCTTGTCCACCTGTCTCCTCGCCGCTTCCAGTTTCTCCTTTGCTTCCGCTTCCTTTGATGTCAGGTCGTTGATTTCTCCCAGTTTTTCTTCCCACTCTCTCAGTTTGGTATCGTCATTTTCATATTGGGTCTCCATCTTTGGGCCGCAGACGATATTCGCAACTATTCCAAAGAGGCCCCTGCGCCCTACTTCGACCTCCACCGGTTTCTGCTCGATCTTCGGTCGTTCTCCCAGCTGTCTTTTTTTGATTTCTGTATCATTATGCGCGATCCGGTACTCTAGTGCCTTTTCTTTCAGGTCTTCCTGGGTTTTGATTTTTTCTTCTTGCAGACTTTCAAGCTCTTGCGTCGATTTTTTACATTCATTCGTATGGTTCTTTTTCAACTCGATGATTTCTCTTTTCAGTTGCGCTTCTTTATCTTCCATAACTTTCAGTTTTACGTCGACATTTTCACTCTTGTCGAATTGATCCATCTTCAGTTCCAGTTTTGCTTTGACATCCTGTGATCTCTCGATCTTTTCCAGAAGCCAACTTCTGATGCCGTCGATCTCGCCCACACAGTTTTTCTGAACCACTCTGAAGCGTCGGTTCAGCTCGTCTTCCATCAACGGTACAAACATAGTTTTCTGATACCCTTCCAAGCTGTGGATTGCATCTTGCGGCAGCCGTCCTCCTCTATATCCGGCAATATCTTCATCTATGTACTGCTCTGTTGCAGACAGCACCTCTTTGATCTCTGTCTTTATCTTTTTCCGGAGTTCCAAACCCTGTGACAGGACAAAATTCGTCAGCTTTTTCTCGTTATCCTTTTGCGCTTTCAGCGTCCGTTCAGCCTGTTCATCCAGCTTTTTGATTGCCATTCGGTCCCGGCTGAGTTCGTACGCCTCGCTGACCTGTTCGCTATGCAGACTAACTTGGCTCGCCATCTGCTTCATCCAGTCCAACAGTGCCCGGGCGCTGTCGCCATACTGGATCTCTGCCAGATTTTTTTCCTGAAATGTTTCTGCCAAAAGATCGAGTAATTGTTGAAAATTCGACCGCTGATACATCTGCCTCCGCATTTCTTCGGTCAGTTTCGGTTCATTGACACCGGCATACAGCCTGTCGATGCTCTGATCTTGTGCTGCCAGCGCCAGAAGCGCAGAGACGCCGCACAGTGAAAATTTCACGTCCGGCGCATCATACAGCACCTTTTCCTGTAGGATACGTTTCTGTTCATCCAGTTTTTGGCGCAGCGTCTCTCCCTCGGCGGCGTTCAGGTCGTCGATAAAGTTCTGGATAAAGATAAAGTTTTTCTGAATTGCGGCCAGCTGCCGCAGTAGCAGCGTATCGCTCTCAGAAATTCCTCGGCGAGAAATGAGATAAATACAGGCATGTGCCTGCTGGACCAGTGCCATTGTCTGTTCCCGATGTCCACCCTCTATACCATTCAGGCCCGGTGTATCTACAACCACCATCGGACGTGTGCTTTTCATCAGCGGCACAAACAGCTCCGCTTGTTCTACTTCCGCTGCCACATCGAGCTTATCACTTGCAGTCGTCGTATATTCTTTCAAGCTTGTAAAATCGTTCAGCGTCACAATTTCACCACTGTGGAGCTTGACATTTCCCTTTCCGCAGCGAGTGTCCTGCGGCGAAACATTCACTAGTCTGGTAATAGTTGCAGTCGTCTCCTTTTTGGCATGCTGCAGCACATCCTGCCCGATGAGCGCATTGATAAATGTCGATTTTCCTGAACTGAACTCGCCCACGACCGCAATGCGAAACTCTTCATCTTCGAAGCGCTTCTTAAAATATCTAAGTTTCTGCTGAAACTCTGAAAACGTCTGTAGTTCCTCCTGATTTTCCAGCCTTCGAATAACCTCAAGCCCTGTCTGCCGAATCGTTTTCTTTTCCATGTAGATACTCCTCTTATTCATTCTCTGCTTCTTACTGAGAGTCTCAATCTTTACTATGCACGGTATAGAGTAATAAATCCACTGCATAGTCAATAACTCTTCGATTTCTTTCCGTTTCATTGTAACACAACACAACTATCACTGCAATTCTTTGTGTGAAGTTTTGTCGTTTCACGGAATTACAAAAAAATTTTTGTCTCTTTTGCACAACCCCAGTATACAAAAAAAGATGGACAGACTGCCTGTCCATCTTCTAAAGAGTCAAGGTAGACTATTCTTAAATTGCCAACCTCTTTTGAAGCGATAGGCACTGTTCATCAGTTCATCTGTGATGGTGTAAAGCGCCCGGCGTGGCGAACCATATCCGCCAATCAGTCCAATCACAATCGCAAGATTCAGCACAAATGCAATGCTCAGCAATACCATCAAAAACTTTTTCATATGCTTTTCTCCTTCTGTCTTATGATTCCGTCACTTTTCTGCCCTCATTATACAGATTGGGCTGGACAGTATGGTCGTCCATCCTACACAAGCCACAAAAAAGGAACACGGCATTCTCATTTTGAATGTACCGTGTTCCTTCTGTCCGCTTTTGCAGCACTTCTTCTACATAGAAGTCAATCCTTCATTTCAGCGTCCTCCCGAATCTGACGCTTATATTTATAATAGGTATTCCGGGCAAGACCGGTCAATTTCATGCACTCCATGTCATCCAATGTGCCGCCAAACGCCTTACAATGGATACGGATTTTCTCCTTGGCTGCTTTGGACTTTTTGGTTTCAAAGCCAATGCCTTTCTTACGGCCAACCTGCTTGCCGTTCAGCCGGGCGGTCAAAAGGCCCTCACGGGTACGCTGGTGCAGATCGGCAACTTCTTTTTCGGACTGCTCAAAGGCCAGCTTGATCTGCTCCTTAGCCAAAGCCATCAAATATTCGTTGATGCCCTTCAAGATGAAGTCTACATTTGTCCCTGTCATGGCAATGCTGCCGGACAGGGCTTTTTTGTAGGTCTCGGTATCGATGTGGTGCTCTTTCAAGAACACCAGTCGGATGCCCTTGTGGTAGAGGTCTTCGTACAAAGCAAAACCTTCTTCTGCATTTCTGGACATCCGGGACACCGAATCGAACACCACCGTATCTCCTGCTTTCAGAACCCGGTAGAGCTTCAGCCACTCCGGGCGAAAAATGGATGTACCGGTGTAAGCTTCCTGCACGATATGGGCAGTCGGGTATTCTGCCTTGATGTTGCGGATTTGGCGGTCAATGCTCTGTTTTGCAGTAGAAATTCTGCAATAGCCATAAATGCTCATAACTCTTTTCTTTCTGTATCAAAAATGCCGTTCGTCATTTTAGCGTTGCCGATTTGCTGACGCAACTCTCTCAAACGATAGAGAATTTGATACTCTTTTACCTCTACGGCATTTTTAATACTTTTCCGGCACAAGTTTTCTGTTATTCTTGCTTCGCATAGGTTTTTATAAATTCTTTCACTGCGACACATGGCTTTTGATTTTTCTCTGTTCCTCCAAACGGAGCGTAGTTCCAGTCGGTGTCCTCGTTAATATACCGCCGCCCATCATCGGGCAGTTCCAGCGGTTCCACAAGGATGATGGTGCCCCAGTGGTTGACCATCACAAAGGGGGCAATCTCGCAGGGAATGCCCCGGCACTCATCGTCGTGCCGGACATCGTAGGCATACAGACCATCCGGGACAGTATCTCTCTTGATGCGGATGCTGGTGAACAGCGCAGGTTTTCCGCAAACCGTGATTTCTTCGTAACGTTCGGTCATTGCATTAAAGGTCATAAGGCGTTCCTCCTATTAGATTTCAATGATAAAAGCTCTGAATTTCTCTTTGTAGAAATCCATTGCACTCTGCGGCAGAGAAGTCAGATTCCCTTCGTTGTCGCATCCGGCCAGAAATCCCGGCCCGGCAAGAACATCGGCTCCATCCCACAGCGGACGATTGAGCGGCAGGCCAAGCAGCTTGCCTTCATCATTGCAGACCAGTGTGACCGCTGAACCGGTGTCACTCAATGTGATGCATTCGATCAGCCCGCCTACAAATTTCTGCATGGCTTCAAGGGTGTTGTCCAACTCGATCTCCTTTGGCAGTTCCATTGGCAGGAGCGCAAGGACTTTGATTTTTTCTTCTTTCATCGTAAAATCTCCTTCTCCTTATGCCACGTTTAACCTTGTAGCCTTATAGCAGTCAGCGCACATTCCATCATGGGTGGCTGCAAATTCTGCCGCCTGCAGGATGGAGCCATCCTTCAG
>ENA-ORKW01000598-ORKW01000598.1-human-gut-metagenome-genome-assembly--contig:-NODE-598-length-12266-cov-3.77234_pt1 | contig 12266 bp, 7 predicted proteins | sample MGYA00243062_ERZ508813 | MGnify/ENA primary metagenome ERZ508813 (study PRJEB26277, sample SAMN04329846) | human gut metagenome | biome: human-associated habitat | host: Homo sapiens | place: USA...
GACTTCAAAAAGACTTTCGACAAAATAAATAAGGAGTTGAATATGCGGCAGCAGATTATACCTTATTTTATAAGCAGCCATCCCGGATGTACGGAAGAAGATATGGCAGAACTGGCAGTGATCACCAAGAAATTGGATTTCCATTTGGAACAAGTACAGGACTTTACTCCTACTCCGATGACTGTAGCCACTGAAACCTGGTACACAGGTTATCATCCATATACGTTGCAACCGGTATTTTCCGCTAAAACACCAAAAGAAAAACTGGCTCAACGGATGTTCTTTTTCTGGTATAAACCCGAAGAACGACGTGCTATCATCAATGAATTGCGCAAAATAGGACGCGCTGATCTGATAGATAAGCTGTATGGTAAATACAAAGCCTGAGTTTTAAATTCACCACAGATTATACAGATTTGATCTGTGGTGAAACTGTTTTTTAACGTCTTGTTTACCTTTCATCGTGTTTTGACGAAACACAGGAACAGGTACATGTGTTCCAAGTTACAGATATTTATTCCCCCCTAAACTTAATTAGAAAAGCACCGCAAATATTAATTGATAAAAATACGACCTATCCTATTGAATATCATTTATTTTTTGCTATCTTTGGGCAAAACCAACTTTTAAATCAATACTGCGTATGGAAACGTATCTATTCTGGATTGTGCCCATTGCCTCCCTCTTGGCATTGGTACTTGCATGGTATTTCTACAAACAAATGATGCTTGAAAGCGAAGGAACTCCGACGATGGAGAAAATCGCTTCTTATGTGCGCCAGGGCGCCATGTCCTATCTGAAACAACAATACAAGGTGGTAGGGCTGGTATTTCTGGGATTAGTTATTCTGTTTTCTATCATGGCATACGGCTTCAACTTACAAAATCCGTGGGTGCCCATTGCTTTTCTTACCGGCGGTTTCTTCTCCGGATTGTCCGGCTTTTTGGGAATGAAAACGGCTACATACGCTTCTGCACGTACCGCCAATGCCGCCCAACACTCCTTGAACAAAGGACTGCGTGTAGCTTTCCGTAGCGGAGCTGTTATGGGGTTGGTCGTTGTCGGCTTGGGACTACTCGATATTTCTTTCTGGTACATATTACTGGACTATTGCATTCCCACAGATGCCTTGAACCCTTCTGCTAAATTATGTGTCATCACAACCACCATGCTTACCTTTGGTATGGGAGCCAGCACACAAGCACTTTTCGCCCGTGTAGGAGGTGGAATCTATACCAAGGCAGCCGATGTAGGTGCCGACCTGGTAGGTAAAGTGGAAGCCGGCATTCCGGAAGATGATCCCCGCAACCCCGCAACCATTGCCGATAATGTGGGAGACAATGTAGGTGACGTAGCCGGAATGGGCGCCGATCTGTACGAATCCTATTGCGGCTCTATTCTGGCTACCGCCGCTTTAGGTGCTGCCGCTTTTATTGGCTCGGATGATACCGTGATGCAGTTTAAAGCGGTTATCGCACCTATGCTGATTGCGGCAGTGGGTATCGTTCTCTCTATCATCGGTATTTTTGCCGTCCGTACTAAAGAAAATGCAGGAATGAAGGAATTACTCGGATCATTGGGCACAGGAACCAATTTAAGTTCGGTACTGATTGTCGTTGCCACTTTCCTTATCCTTTGGGCATTAGGTTTGGAAAATTGGGTAAACATTTCCTTTGCTGTGGTAGTGGGATTAATAGTAGGTATCGTTATCGGCCGTTCCACCGAATATTATACTTCTCAATCGTATAAACCCACACAACGGTTGGCCGAAAGTGGAAAGACCGGTCCGGCCACCGTTATCATTTCCGGTATCGGACTAGGTATGGTTTCCACCACCATCCCTGTACTGGCAGTAGTAGTAGGCATCATCTTATCCTATTGGCTTGCTTCCGGGTTTGATTTCGCCAATATTTCCATGGGGCTTTATGGCATCGGTATCGCTGCCGTAGGTATGCTTTCGACATTAGGAATCACCTTGGCTACCGATGCTTACGGACCGATTGCAGACAATGCCGGCGGTAACGCTGAAATGAGCGGACTGGGCAAAGAAGTACGCAAACGTACTGACGCCCTCGACTCGTTAGGTAACACGACTGCCGCTACAGGCAAAGGTTTTGCCATCGGCTCCGCAGCTCTGACCGGACTGGCCCTGCTGGCATCCTATGTAGAAGAAATCCGTATCGGATTAACCCGGTTGGGGCAAACCATTCTGGAATTACCAAACGGCATTACCGTAAATGTTCATAACGCCAGTTTCACTGACTATATGCTTTATTACGATGTAACCCTGATGAACCCCAAAGTGCTAAGCGGCATGTTTTTGGGCAGTATGATGGCATTCCTGTTCTGCGGATTGACCATGAACGCCGTAGGCCGAGCAGCCGCTCACATGGTAGAGGAGGTGCGTCGCCAGTTCCGTGAAATAAAAGGGATTCTGACAGGAGAGGCAGAACCCGACTATGCCCGTTGCGTACAAATATCCACCAAAGGAGCACAACGTGAAATGGTATTCCCCTCTCTACTGGCTATCATTGCCCCTATCGCTACCGGACTGATTTTTGGTGTTCCCGGTGTTATCGGTCTGCTGATAGGTGGTTTGTCCTCGGGCTTCGTTCTTGCCATTTTTATGGCCAATGCGGGAGGCGCATGGGATAATGCGAAAAAATTTATAGAAGAAGGTAATTTCGGAGGTAAAGGAAGCGAAGTACACAAAGCAACGGTTACCGGTGACACAGTAGGTGATCCGTTTAAAGATACATCCGGACCCAGTTTGAACATTCTGATTAAACTGATGAGTATGGTCGCCATTGTAATGGCCGGACTGACAGTTGCTTGGAGTTTGTTCTGATAGAAAAACGGAAAGCCGCTTCGGAGGAGGCGGCTTTCTAATTTTAAAAAAGATTCTGATAAACTATTTTTAAAACTTCCCCAACACTTCCATCATTGCCGGACGACGTTTGTATTTTATCCGGAACTCTGCCACCAAGCTTTTCACAACAGCCTGTCCACCGTTTAGTTTACGTATGCAGGATAATACCCGTGCTATAAATTCATAATGCTCCCGTCCCAGATTCCGTTCAGCATAATCATTCAATAAAGAAGTATATATAGCAATCAATTTCTCAGAATGAGTGTCCTTCAAATAATGGGCATATTTCATCAATGCTTCCAACTGATTGTATCGGACTGACGACAGCAAAGAGAACAAGCTGTCATTATCCTTTTCTTTCACATAAATTTCAGCCTTATCATTTCCGACAAAAGAAAAATAGTCACTTAACTCGGCTTCTTTCATCATCCTATCCAGAAAACTTTTCCATTGTTCTTTCGGTACCAGAGTTTTAAGTTTGCTGTAATATATCAATTTATCACTACCCACCACAAACAACAGACGACATGTATCAATTACCTCAGAAACCCTATGAGTTATTTCATAAATATCCAATTTCATTTTCAGCCATTCACCCACAGTGCCAGAATGCATTTCTCTTTCCGCTATTTCTATTCCGTCATTCAGCAAACAAATGGCTTCATCATATTGGCAACGGGCAATCAATTTATCAACCTCCATTCTTCGTATTTCAGTCAGATAAAGATATTGACGAATCGTATCATCCGCCTTTTGTTCTTCATTCTGTTCTAACAACAGATTGACCTTACGAAGGACTAACTTATAGATATCACAGGTTCCCTTTCTTACTTCAAGAAGTTCATCAATCAATTCCAACGCTTTTTCTGCCGGTTGAATCGAAAGATTGATCTGCATCATCAATTCGTCTACATCATAAAGATCATATTCACGAAAAATAGATATTTCAGCAATCTCACGCAAGCCCTGAAGTATCTCCATCTTTTGTGCCTGAGTGGTTTTAGGATGTTCAATCACTTTCAGGAGCAAATCTCCTGCCTGTTCACAATAGTCAGAAGAAGAAATACCATCATCATACAAAAGTTCATCATCATAGTTTTCACCGATGGAACGAAGTACTTGAAGAGCTATGGCAATAGAATTATCCATAGCTTCCAAATTCAAAAAGAAATCCGCTTTCTCCAAAAAAGTGTCCATCTGATTGAAAATAGTTTTCCAGTCACGGTCGTAATTATCATAACGATTGTGATAACGAGACCTTTTATGGTAACCAGATCCTTTAAAAACTTTTTGAATTTCAATTCTGTAATCTTTTCCCTTTGATGACAAAGATAACTCCTTAGCTATGAAATGATTTGAAATTGCCGTTTTAAATTCCAGATTCGTTGAAGCATACTCACAGATAAATTTCGAGAGTTCCTGCGGATCAATGAAAGACAACAGTCGCTGTATGTCTACCAAAGACGGACAAGGCTGCTTACCCACTTCTTTTATTTCCTCTAAAACAGGGGTTTCCTCCGCTTTGATTTTCATCTTCGAGAAAATACTATTACCCGCCTTTTTTCTATTGTCGCGAATTGCCAACAATGTCGCTACGACATGTTTGCAGATTTCTCCATCATACGGACAATCACAGTACCAGGATTCTATCTCGTTTCCATCCATAGATATCTCCACATTATAATCGTCTGTTCCTTCTACAGTCGCAGTCCATTCACCGGGTGAGATTTCTTCCAATTCGGAAACAGCGTCTATTTCATAATACTCTTCCCCACGCATCCATATTTTATAGGGAACAAAGTTCTCAAAATTATCCAATGTAATCATGTACAATACTTCGGTATTTTTTATCGGTTCGAGTGTCCCATTGTCAAAGAACGCTCATAACATTCTGCATTCTCCAACAAACAGGTTTTGCTATTGATAGACTGTTCCATCAAAACAGCCACAGATTACCCGGATTCGCACAGGTTCAATCTTAAAGTTTTCAGCTTAAACACCCGTGTGAGCCCAAGTAACCTGTGGTAAAAAGACTTGTGATGCATTCATACCCACAAAGTCAAATTCATTACAGACTGTTCTTAGTCAAAACATTACAATTAAATTTGTTCAATATCTCCACACATCTCTCCACATTAGACGGACGGATAACCACATGTGCCGTATCTCCCTGAGCAAAAGCATACATATATTCAATAAAGATATTCTCTGCTGCCAGATAGTCCAAAACTTTAGCCAAAGAACCTGCCACATTCGGGCAACTGATACATACCACATCGGTCAGCATCACGGCAAAATTCTCGGCACGAAGTACTTCCACCGCTTTTTCCACATCCGAAACAATCAGGCGAAGTATACCGAAATCAGTAGATTCCGCCATGCTGAACGCATGCATATTGATATCATACTTTGCCAATGTCTTGGTTACGTCATTTATTCTTCCGGTTTTGTTTTCCAGAAAAACAGATAATTGCTTGATTGTCATATCGCATACTTTTTTATTTTAAAATCCGATTGTCTATCACACGTTTACTCTTACCTTCACTACGGGCAATGCTATTAGGTTCCATCAGCTTCACTTCGGCACTGATGGAAAGGACACTTTTCAGTTTGTCGCTCAATGCTTTCTTCATGGCAAGCATACTTCCCATATCATCCGAGAAGAAGTCTTTGCGGACTTCCACTTGTACTTGCAAAGAGTCGAGATTATTCTTCCTATCCACCACCAGCATATACTGAGGTTCAAACTGAGGCATATCCAAAATAACACTTTCCACCTGAGACGGGAAAACATTGATGCCACGGATAATAAGCATATCGTCACTACGGCCTACAATACCCGACATACGGATATTGGTTCTTCCACACGGACATTCACCCTCCATCAGGGAAGTCAAGTCCTTCGTACGATAACGCAATAACGGCATCCCCTCCTTTGTCAAGGTAGTAAACACCAATTCTCCCACTTCTCCATCCGGAAGACGTTCCAGCGTTTCAGGATTAATGATTTCAGGATAAAAATGATCCTCATTGATATGCGAACCATGTTGCTCCTGACATTCGTAGGAAACACCGGGTCCCATAATCTCACTTAATCCATAAATATTATACCCTTTCAATCCCAGCCGCTCTTCTATCTCCTTACGCATACTTTCCGTCCATGGCTCGGCTCCGAAAGCTCCGATACGGAGATTGATATCATTCTTGGTCAATCCCATACGTTCCACCACTTCTGCCAGATAAAGAGCGTATGAAGGAGTACAGGCAATTCCCGTTATACCCAAGTCGCGAATCAGACGGACATGCTTTTCCGTATTTCCTGTAGAAGCCGGGATAACAGTCGCCCCCAGATTCTCCACCCCATAATGTGCGCCCAACCCGCCTGTAAACAAGCCATAGCCATAACTGACAGAAAAGGTATCATTACGGGTAACCCCGTATGCTGAAAGACAACGTGACATCACTTCGGACCATACAGACAAGTCACGACGCGTATATCCCACAATGGTAGGATTCCCGGTTGTTCCCGAAGAAGCGTGCACACGTACAATTTCCGAAGCAGGAGCAGCCTGAAGACCGTATGGATAATTATCACGTAAATCCTGCTTGGTAGTAAAAGGAAGTTTTACGATATCTTCGATAGTCTGGATATCATCCGGAGACAAATCCATCTCCTGCATCTTGTTACGATAAAAAGGAACATTATGATAAACCAAGTTCACCAACTTGTTCAGACGTTTTCCCTGCAGAGCGCTCATCTCGTCCCGACTCATGCACTCTTTATTTTTATTCCAAATCATAATAAATAATTTTTCAATGTGCTAATCAGCCAATGTACTGGCGCACAAACCCACCGTATGGCAATCGGCACATTATCCTATTAGCACATTATTTTCAATGATCTTCATGAAAAGCTCTCATGCGTTCCTCCATCACCGGATAAAGTTCATCGCGCATCCGTGACGTACAGGCGCGGACACCTTCCTGCTCGCTACCGGTAGTAGAAAGCGAGATGCTGCTTACCCCATAATACAATAACTCCCGGAGCAATTCACCCCCTGTCATATTTCCGTAACCTATGGTAAAGAAGAAACCATCTCCCACCACCTGGGTAGCATCATAATCATATACGATATGGAAACCATTGTCGGTAAATATTTTCTTCATGCGTTCCGCACGACGGGCATATTCGCGGGTATCTTCCACAAAATTGATTTTACCTTCGGTAGACAGACGGAGCATTTCAGCGTATGCATACTGAGTGGAAGCCGTACATCCCGAAGTAATCATATAAAGAATGGAAGCAATCAGCGTAGGACCGAACACCCCTGCATCTTTATACCGTTCTGCCAAGGCAGGGAACTGGCGGTCGAACAGTTTGTCGCTGATACATGCCAATGCCATACGCTGTCCGGCATAACTGAATATCTTGGAAGAAGAAAGCATCAGAATATAATTATCCGTATATCTTGCCACAGTGGGCGGATAAGGCGGTTCAAAAGGATGCCCCATATCCCGACGGAAATCCATGCAGAAATAAGCCAGATCTTCCATGACAATCACATCATACCGGGTTGCCAGTTCACCGATTATCTGCAATTCCTCCTCTTCCAGACAAATCCATGCCGGATTATTCGGATTAGAATAGATAATCGCTGCTATATCGCCTTTACTCAGGAAACTTTCCAATTTCTCACGCAAGGCCTGTCCACGATAATGATAGATATCAAACTCTTCCCACTCCACGCCGATAATGCGAAGCTGGGATTTCTGAATAGGAAATCCGGGATCAATGAACAATACCTTGTCTTTCCCCGGAATACGCTGCGTACAGGCTATGAACGAGCCGAATGAACCCGCCACCGACCCGGTGGTAGGCACACAAGCGCGCGGAGAGATATCCAGATTCAAGAAAGCTTTTACAAAACGGGAAGCCTCCTTTTTCAACTCGGGCACTCCTGCGGCAGCCGGATATTGCGATCCGACTCCCCTGTCCAAAGCAGCTTTCTCCGCTTCAATCCCTATCTGATTGGCGGCAAGACCGGGAGATCCCTGATCCATGCGGATAAAAGGAATCCCCGTTTCCTTTTCCAGATACTGGGCTACCAACAGCACATCACCGATAGTAGCCTGTGCAAGATTGGCGATGTGCAGTTCCTTCACCGCCTTCTCCACTAATTCTTCACTAAATATCTTCATGGCATTACCAGTTCTTTACCGCATTCAAGCCTATATCAAAAGCCTTCTGATTCATTTCAACAATCTTCTCACCTTTTGCGGCAAACACACGCCCTATGCTTTCGCGCAACTGTTCCGGTGATACGATTTCAATATACTTCGCAGCCATGCCCAGCAGAATCACATTCGCGCATTTAGGCATACTGTTTTCTTTTGCCATATCCTCTATTTCCAACTTCACCACATGCGGAAGACTCTCCAAAGCCCTCATCAGATCCACTTCTTCAGGATAGTCGGGAATGTTCTTGAAAGGATTAGCGGAAGTAATCACCCAACCTTCTTCCTGCAAGTAAGGCAGATAACGCAACGCCTCCATCGGTTCCATGGAAATAATCAGATCCGCCTCACCCTGAGCGATCAGATCCGAATAAATCGTTTCGTCGGACAAACGCAGATTGGACTGTACATCTCCTCCGCGTTGGCTCATACCGTGTACCTCGGCCTGCTTGAAATTGATGCCTTCTGACGTAGCAGCTCCTCCTATAATAGTAGCGATAATCATGATACCCTGTCCTCCTACGCCCGAAAGTATGATATCTTTTCTCATGCCTTATCTGCTTTTTTCTGTCTTAGTTTACGATTCAATGTCTGGATACACTCTCTGCGCGGAATAATGACAGACACCCCTTTATATTCTATTTCCTCACGAATGGTACGGGTGATTTCTTCCATATTCTTTGGTAATGGAACCACCACACGCACATGTTCGGGTTCTACCCCTAATCCCAGGCAGATCGCCTCGAATTTGTTCGTACCGGCAGAATCCTGTCCGCCGGTCATGGCGGTAGTCAGGTTATCCGAAATCACCACCGTGATATTGGCATGGTCATTCACCGCATCCAGCAGACCGGTCATACCGGAATGAGTGAAGGTCGAGTCACCGATAACAGCAATGGCCGGAAATACCCCTGCATCGGAAGCACCTTTGGCCATGGTTATGGAAGCACCCATATCCACACAACTGTCGATAGCACGGAACGGGGGCAACGCACCTAATGTATAGCAACCGATATCACCGAAAATGCGTGCATCCGGATATTCCGCAGCCACCTTGTTCAATGCATCATACACATCCCGATGACCACATCCCTGACACAATGCAGGCGGACGCGGCATCACCACCTGAGGCTTGCCAAACGGACGTTTGATTCCCCATCCGATCGCCTCGCCCACATTATCCGGAGTCAATTCACCAGTACGCGGCAAAGTTTCCGTCAAGCGTCCCTTTACCTCATAGTCCGAGGAAAGTATCGCTTTTACCTGCTCTTCCACAAACGGCTGACCATCTTCCACTACCAGAACATATCCGCAGCGGTCTGCCATCGTCCTGATTTCTTCAGCCGGCAACGGATACTGCGAAACTTTCAATACCGGAATATGGCAACTGTCCGTATCCGCCTCCTTCACATAATTATAACCGATACCACAGGCTATCACTCCGAATTCATAATCATATTCGGGATTCAACCCTTCCAGATAATTATAAGGAGATTTGGAGGAAGCTTCTTCCAGCTTCTCCTGCTTTTTCACTAGATCCAGATATTGTTTACGCGCATTACCCGGCAGCAATACCCAGTGGGCACGTTCATGATCAGGATTCAACTGATTTTCCTCACGGATATCGGCTACTTCCACACCGGCACGCGAATGTGCCAGACGGGTAACCACACGCATCAGCACCGGCAACTTCAGTTTTTCCGAGAGTGTATATGCGTAATCCATCATATCGTATGCTTCTTGTTGGGAAGACGGTTCCAGCATGGGAATCATAGCAAATTTTCCATAAAAACGTGAATCCTGCTCGTTCTGTGACGAGTGCATGGAAGGGTCATCGGCAGCCAGCACCACCAGACCACCGTTCACGCCGGTTATGGCAGAATTGACAAACGCATCGGCAGCCACGTTCATGCCTACATGTTTCATACATACCAAAGCACGTTTTCCTGCGTATGACATACCCAATGCAGCCTCCATGGCCGTTTTTTCATTGGTACACCAAGTGCTGTGCAATTTTCTTTCCTTTGCCAAAGGATTATTCTGGATAAACTCTGTGATTTCAGTGGACGGTGTACCCGGATAGGCATATACACCCGATATGCCGGCATGTATCGCTCCGAGGGCAATTGCCTCATCGCCCAACAATAATTTCTTTTCAGCCATTATCTATTATTTTGTTAATTGTTTCATATCAATGTAAAGGGGTCTGCATCATCCAATACCGGGAATTTCTTCCTGAAAGCCTGCAATGCCTCCATATCTATATCAGCCGATACCGCACTTTCCCTGCTCCACGGACATTCGGCTATCGTTTTTCCGTAGGGATCGATGATGGCGCTGCCACCCGAATATTCACAGGCAGGATCAACTCCCATGCGGTTCACTCCGGCCACATAGCACTGATTCTCAATAGCCCGCGCCCGAAGCAGCGCGCTCCAGGCATCCACACGGGGAGTGGGCCAGCTTGCCACATAAAGTATCATGTCGTAATCCCCCAGGTTGCGTGACCAAACAGGGAAACGGAGGTCATAACATACTTCCAAAAGAATACGTACCCCACGGAAGTTCACCACCACACGCTCTGTGCCGGCAGTGAAACGCTTGTGTTCGCCCCCGAAGGTGAACAAATGTTTCTTATCATAATGCTGCACGGCTCCATCCGGATGGACAAAGTAAAAACGATTATAATAGTTTCCATTCTCACATACTGCTACACTGCCTGCAATAGCACAATTCCGCTCGGCTGCCTTACGCTTCATCCAGTGCAGGGTTTCACTGTCGGCGCTCTCCGCAATTCCTTCGGGTTGCGTACAAAAACCGGTGGAAAACATTTCGGGTAAAACAAACAGATCAGCATCCAGCAGACAGCTTATCGCTTCGTCCGCCCTTGCTATATTGGCCTGTGGATTGGCCCATTCTATATTTCTCTGTAGAATTGTTATTTTCATTGTTTTTCATATTATAAGACCCACAAAGGTAACAAATATAATAAGATAGCAAGCATTTTATTACTAACTATTTCCTTTCACTCCCTTTTTTCTTACATGTTTTCATAAATATCCCCTATTTATTCCTCATAAAAAAAGCAGCCCAGCAAGGACAAGCCTTGCTGGGCTGCACTAAATGCCTTATTTTTGTCTCAAACAGTAACGGTTATATGAAACCAATCAGTTGTATTCAAAGTTTTATCGTTTTCACCTTACCCGGAATAACCGTCAGCCGCACCGTCCCATCCCCCTCTATCTCCACTTTCTGGTATCTGGCCTCCACCACCACCTTACCATCCGGTGCCATCAGTCCCCATTGACAAGCATTCTCCTCGAATACACAATAACCGCCGACGGGAGGACAGATGTTCCTATAACAAGGAGGAACCACGATACGCTCACCCGACTTCAGCCCCCATTTCAGCCCCATCCGGAAAGGACGGACATCGCCTATCTCCTCCAGTCTCTTCCGTCTTTTCTCCTCCTCATTCCGTTTCAGTAACAGGTTCATTTCCTCCGCACGCCGCCCGGCCTCTTCCTTCAATCTCTTCACCGCAGAGTCAAAATCCTCCTCACCAGCCTCAGGATTATTACAGGCGATATATCGTTTCCTCTTTCCTTTCTCCACATGATAATAACTCCCTTGCCCGTCCATCACCACGATGCTCCGGTCTGCCAGACGACCACAGCACCAATACACCTCCTCGTCATCCCCTTCCAGCAGACAAGCGAAAACATCGAACACGGTAGACCATACAGGATCCGCCAACTTGCAGGATTTCGGGACACGATAGTCCGGTATCTTCAGATAAAAGCCATAAAAACAGAGACTGTCCTTATGCAGCCCGCGCATGGAAGCATACGCCTTCCGTGTGCGGCTATGAAAGGTCTCTCCCACTTTCAGCAATTCCACGCTACCGTAAGAGCACACCACCGGCTTCTCCCGATAAGTCCTGTCCGTTTTCAAGTCGATGTAAGCATCCGTACCATCATTGCCCGTAACGGCCAGAAGCTCCCCTTTCAGGAATCGCAACCTCCGGCAGCGGTCTATGATGATCTTCGGCTTTCCGTTATCGTCCACCACCCCTGTACGGCCATCTTCCAAACAAACCGCCGCCCGGTCCGCACAGGTGTCGAACACTTCCTTGTATCGAGGCATCACTGTCACTCTGTTT
>ENA-ORKW01000603-ORKW01000603.1-human-gut-metagenome-genome-assembly--contig:-NODE-603-length-12224-cov-3.71214_pt1 | contig 12224 bp, 6 predicted proteins | sample MGYA00243062_ERZ508813 | MGnify/ENA primary metagenome ERZ508813 (study PRJEB26277, sample SAMN04329846) | human gut metagenome | biome: human-associated habitat | host: Homo sapiens | place: USA...
GATTTCTTGACCTTATAAAGCAGGAATCCCGTAAACAGATGTAGGCGAGCGTCGTGTTTGCGGGATTGTCTTATTTGTTTGCTAAGTTATTTTTGGACTTTATTAAGATTTAGTGATTACATACTTTTTTGTGATTCGTCTTAATTCTAAACAATAACTAGATTACGATGAATGTGAAAAAAATTATCAGTTTAATCATGCTCCTGTTTATGTTACTGCCTTTGGGAGCACAGAATTCAGAGGGAAAACAATGCTATAAAATAGCTGCGTGTGACTGGATGATGCTAAAGCGTCAGAAGATCGGTTCTTTTCAATTGATGAAGGAACTAGGAGGTGATGGCATAGAAATGGACATGGGAGGCTTGGGAAAACGGGATACTTTTGATAATAAGTTCCACCAGCCCCATTTCTGTAAATTATTTAAAGAAACAGCACAGGAACAGCATATTGAAGTCCCTTCTGTGGCGATGTCCGGATTCTTTGGACAATCTTTCTTGACTCATCATAATTATAAAGCTTTAGTGCAGGATTGTTTGAATACGATGAAGGTGATGGGGGCCCAAGTAGCTTTCCTTCCATTAGGCGGCATAAAAGAGGACTGGACAGTAGCGGGTGATGCACGTCAGGAGTTGGTAAGCCGTTTGCACGAAGTGGGAGAAATGGCAGTGAAAGATGGAGTAGTGATAGGTATCCGTACTCCTTTGGACGCCGGAGGGGATATAAAACTGTTGAAAGAAATTAATTCGAAAGGTATAAAGATTTATTATAGTTTTCAAAATGCGTTGGAAAATGGACGCGACCTCTGTAAAGAGTTGAAAAAATTGGGAAAGGATCGGATTTGTCAGATACATTGTACGGATACAGACGGGGTTACTCTTCCTTATAATACCCGTCTGGATATGAATGCCGTAAAGCATACCCTTGATAAGATGGGGTGGAGCGGATGGCTGGTCATTGAACGGTCACGGAATAAGGATGAAGTCCGGAATGTAAAGAAAAACTTCGGGACGAATGTCGCTTATCTGAAACAGATATTTCAACAAGAAAAATAAGATAATATTTTAATTTTAAAAATGATTCTATGAAGAAAGAAAATGCATTTCTTCAGAAGCTGGACAAGATTGGCAACTTGACACAAGTGGTCTGTCTCAGTCTGTTTCTGACAGGAGTTTCTGTTCAGGGAGTATCCGCTGAGACAGGATTTCCTATATCCCAGTCGGTGCAACAGACTAAAACTGTCACCGGACAGGTGGTTGATGAAACTGGTGAACCGGTGATTGGTGCCAGTGTGGTGGTGGAAGGAACTACAAACGGTACCATTACTGATTTTGACGGAAGATTTGCTTTGCAAGTCCCTTCGGGCAAGAAGGTTGTCATTTCATTTGTGGGGTATGTGCCGCAAACGATTGCTCCGAAACAAGGAAAAGACTTTAGAGTGGTGCTGAAGGAAGATTCCAAAATGCTGGACGAAGTGGTTGTAGTCGGTTACGGTACTCAGAAAGCAAAAGATGTGACAGGATCTATCGGGGTTATTACTCCTTCGGAAATTTCAGATTTGCCGGTGTCGAATTTGGGTGCTGCGCTAGCGGGACAGATACCTGGTTTGAGTATCAGTGGTGGTGACAGCCGTCCGGGTGAAGGGGCAACTATGTCTATTCGTCAATCTTTCTCGTATTCTAAAGATGGTGGTAGTACTAATCCGATGGTCATAATCGATGATGTGATTCAGATAGATGCCAACAGCGGTCTTCCGACATTAGAAACTTTCAATGCCCTTGATCCTTCTGAAATTGAAAGTATTTCAGTCCTTCGTGATGCCAGTGCTGCCATTTACGGTTCCCGTGCTTCGCAAGGTGCTATTATTGTAAAGACCAAACGAGGTAAATCAGGAGCTCCCAAAATCAATTATTCAGGTAAATTCGGATTTAATGATGCAGTGGGACATCCTAAAACCTTAAAAGGAGCAGCTTATGGACGTTTTGCCAATTCCTTTAATTTGGCCAATAATAAGATAAGTATGGATCCGGATGGAAACTGGATGAATAAAATTTATAATGAAGCGGAACTGGCCGAGATGGATGGCTTGAATTACAATTGGCTGGATGAAGCCTGGTCCGGCGCTTTTACAATGAACCATTCGGTCAATGTAAGTGGCGGTAGCGAGAAAGCTACTTATTTTGCGGGTGCTTCTTACTATACTCAGGGGGCGAATCTTGGAAAACAGGATTATAATAGATGGAACTTCCGTGCAGGTGTGGATATCAAATTGACTTCCGATTTGAAATTTTCTGCAACCATAGCGGGTAACCAGCAGGAAACCACATCGAGTTTTACCAAAGGTTTAAGCAATTTGAACGGTTATGGGGGAACTAAGCCCGGTGAATCCGGTGATTATTTGGTTCTTGCTCATATGCCGAATTATTTGCCATGGGAGATAACATTGGATGATGGTAATACCTATTATACATCTCCTTTGTTGAATAGTTACTCGAGTGCGGGTAATGCAACATCGGGCAATAAAATGAGTACATGGAATTATTTTGCTATGGAGAATAATGACGGTTCTTATTCCACGAATGATAATTTCAGTTATGATGCCAACTTCTCCGTCACTTATGCCGTTCCGTTTATCAAAGGTCTTTCATTCAAGGGAAGCTATGCGTTGAAGCGTAGTGCCAGTGATAGTGAGCAGGCATTTATGCCATTTACGTTGGCTTATCTGAAAGCAAGCGATGCATTGACACCCGGAAATCGTTTTTATAGCGATCATCCGTCTGTTTCCGATTATCAATTAAAAGAATTTACGGGAAGCACTCGTGTGGTATATTCAGACCAGATGGCTAAAAACGAGCAATTGAACTTCTATGTGAATTATGAAGGAAAGTTTGGCAAGCATAGCATTGCCGCCATGGCTGCAGTGGAAAAAATGCAGGCTTATATGCATTCCAAGCGGATGTTGTTTAATAACCCTGACCCGGATGGTTATTTGGGTACTTCGCCAAGTGCGGGAGCGATGGATACAGGTAATTCTATTACATATAAATACAAACAGGGTTCTTTGTCTTATTTAGGTCGTGTAAGCTATAATTATGCCGATAAGTATTTGTTCCAATTCCTATTCCGTAGCGATGCTTCCACTAAATTTGCTCCGGCCAATTATTGGGGCTTCTTCCCGGGTGTTTCCGTGGGGTGGGTAGCTTCGGAAGAAGAGTTTATGAAGAAGTTGCTGCCGTCATGGTTTGAATACATGAAAGTACGTTTCTCATGGGGACGTACCGGTAAAGATAATATCAAAGCATGGGGATGGAAGCAACTCTATTCATTGGATCCTAGTAGAGGATATGGATTCGGTTCTAACGGTGGTATCCTGCAAACGGGTATCAAGCCGGGAGCGACTCCTAATCCTGATGCGCATTGGGATAATACCGATAAATTTAATCTTGGTTTTGATTTGCGTTTCCTCAATAACCGTTTAAGTGCGACTGTGGATGTGTACTATGATATAAACTCTGACATCTTGAATCAGAATATCGGTGGTATCATAGGTACTCCTATTTTTGCAGGAGGTGCTTTGACAGAAGTGAACTTTGGGCGTATTGATGCTTTTGGTAGTGAATTCTCTTTGAATTGGCGCGATAAAATAGATCAGGTGAAATATAATATCGGAGTGAATTTTGGATTTAATGGCAACAGGGTAAGAGAATGGCCCCAGTCTGCTCCGAGTTATATACAGGAAAATTCTGTAAGAGAGGGTGCTTCTACTATATTCCCTACATACGGGTATAAAGTATGGAGAGGTACAAGTTCCGGAGATGGTATTTTACGGAACAGTGATGATATTGAGAATTATTGGAACTATTTATCGGCCAATGCAGAAGCCGCAGGCACTTCTCCGGAATATTTGGGCGTAAAAGATGCCAGTCAGTTAAAACCGGGTATGTTGGCTTATCAGGATTTGGGTGGCGTATTGAATGAGGATGGTACGCAGTCGGGGCCCGACGGACGTATTGCCAAGACCCAGGATTATGCCAAACTGAATAAGAGTGGAAAGACATATGGTTTTACCACCAAACTGGGGGCGGAATGGAAAGGTATCAGCTTTAATATGATGATTGCCACTTCATGGGGTGGTTATCGCCAGATTGACGTCAATAAAATCACAACATCCAGTGGGGATATGCTTTGGACACCGGACTCATTCTGGGAAGATATGTTTGATGAAAGAAATAATACGACGGGGAAATATCCTAATTTAGGTTTAGACAACAGAATATCAGGATCAGTAATTGCACCGTCTGATTTTTGGTCTATCAGTACGTTCCGTTGCTATATCCGTAACTTAAGTATCGGTTATACGCTGCCTAAGGCATGGTTGTCACCTTTAAAGATCCAGTCGGCTAAATTAAGTCTGACAGGTAATAATCTATGGGATTTCTATAACCCGTATCCCGATCATTATCGTAATATGTATTGTGGAACAACTTCATTGTATCCTACATTGAGAACGTGGTCGTTGGGAGTAAATGTATCATTCTAAAATTAAAAAGAATCATTGATATGAAAAAGCGCATATTATATACTGTGTTATTGGCAGCCGGATTGGCATTTAGCAGTTGCAGTGACCAGTTCTTGCAGGATATGAATCCGTATGACAGTTATTCACCGGAAAAGACTTTCGGCATCGAATCTAATTTGGACTTATATATTCAGAATGTGTATTATAACTATTTTTATAAGTCGGGTATGACCCCTCCACAGTCATACGGCTTGTCCGGTAACTGGAATGACTATTCAACTTATACGGAGGAGAAATGGGGTATCGAGAAGAAATTTGACGCTTCCAGAAGTTTGAAAAAAGCTACGGACTGTGAAACTTATTTTGGCAGTAATCTGGCTACGAATATAAAGAATGATCCATATAGCCGTATCCGCAGTTGCAATGAAATTCTGGAAGGAGTTGATAAATATGGTCAGGACTTGTCGGAAGCTGCCATAAAAAAAGCGAAAGGACAGGCTTATTTCTTCCGTGCCATGCAGTTGTTTGATTTGGTACGTGTATACGGAGCTGTTCCTGTGGTAAATAAAGTGCTTATGGCGGCCGACCGTGAGGGAGCTAAAGATTATAATCGTGAAAGTGTGGAAACATGTGTCAACCAGATCTTGAGTGATTTAAAAGAGGCTGCGAATCTGCTTCCCACTCGTAAAGAATGGGGAAGTGACCAGTATGGACGGTTGACCAAGGAAGCTGCATTGGCATACAGAAGCCGCGTGGCGCTGGTATTTGCAAGCCCTACCTGTCATGCGGAAAGGAATAATACAGGCAGTAAACGCTGGAAAGATGCGTTGGATATTACTCTAGAAGCACAGGCTTTCTTGAGCAGCGAAGGTTATGGTTTGTATGGCAATTCCGCCAAAGACTGGAATGAAATGTTCTACAAGTTTGACAATCAGGAATGTAAGGAGGTGATTATGGTCAAACTGTTGGCTAGCTCTACCTCTAAAAATGATGAACATAGTGGATGGCAGAAAACAATCCGTTTGAAAACAATGGGTGGCAGTGGTTCCGGTTATCATGTTCCTATGGGTATGTTGGATATTTTCCCGATGGCGGATGGTTCCAAAGCTGTAAATGATGACGGTGAGGCGATAAACGGGTACGACCGTTCTTTATTCTTCAAGAATCGTGATCCGCGTTTCTATTATACGTTTACTTTCTCCGGAGCGAAATGGGGATATGATCAGGATGCAGATGCCGTAGTTTGGAATTATCGTTGGAGTGAAACGAAAGAAGATGGTTCTCAGTTGCATTATTACACGGAAAATGAAGGCAGCAGTCCGGCGATAGTACGTAAAATGTCCGATCCGGCTGAAAATAGTGCAAACACATATCAATGGGATGGCACTGATGTATACGAATATCGTTATGCTGAATTGTTGTTGAACCTTGCAGAATGTTATGCAGCTACGGGGGATATAAGTAATTCAGTGAAAACAATTGGTGAAATTCGTGCCCGTGTAGGTATTCCTGCATCCAATAATTATGGCTTGGGAACGATTACCGATAAGAATGAAGCTATTAAGGCTTGTCTGCGTGAGCGTCAGGTGGAATTAGCTTATGAGGGTAAGCGTTATTGGGATTTATGGCGTTGGATGCTGTATAATGATGATGCAAGTGATAACAATACCACCTGTACTACCTTGGGTATTGAGCCGTTAAATGGTACTGCCCGTGTGGGTAAATATTTACAAGTGAAGGATTATGACGGAAAGGCAGATCCTCTTGTTTCTGTCATTGCTGATTTTGAGCCTGTAGATGTGGATAATGCGGCAGACTTACAAGCCGAAATGAATAGGTTGGGAGAGTTCTGGAGCCAGCACTTTGTTTTACAGGATAGAGAAACTCCGGTAGATAATGTGAATGGTCAGGAAGCAGTAATTTCATGGCAGGAAAACTATTATCTGTCCGGTCTGCCCTCTAATGTATTGAATATGAATCCGTGGTTGGAACAATCAAAAGGATGGTTGGATTATTATGAATCAGAAGGCACATTGGATGCTAGGAAATAATTTAATACGATAGTTTTATATCTGCTAGTTTATTATGACAGATACAAGCATTTTTGAGTACATATCCCCGAAAAGTGCGTCTTGAAAAAGATAATTGTTAAGAAAAAGAGAACGGAATATAAATTCCAACTTACTTATAGCACAGATATAATTTTTTAAGAATAAAGTATGAAAAGAAAAATGTTTTTAGGACTGTGTATGGCTACTTTTATTGCTCCAGTGGCAATGGCCCAGTATCCCCAGTTGACTGAGGAAGCGAAGCAAGCCTACCAGAAAATGATGAGTGAAGAACGTCGCCGCTCTGACGAAGCCTGGGCAAAAGCATTGCCTGTTGTACAGAAAGAAGCGAGAGAAGGTCGTCCGTATATTTCGTGGGCTTCCCGTCCATACGATTTGCCGCAGGCACGAATTCCTGCTTTCCCCGGTGCTGAAGGAGGAGGTATGTACAGTTTCGGCGGTCGTGGCGGTAAGGTGATTACCGTGACTAATTTGAATGACCGTGGTCCCGGTTCTTTCCGTGAGGCTTGTGAGACAGGTGGAGCACGTATCATTGTCTTCAATGTTTCAGGTATTATTAAATTGGAATCTCCCATTATCGTCCGGGCTCCATATGTCACTATTGCAGGACAGACAGCTCCGGGTGACGGGGTATGTATTGCCGGAGAGTCTTTTTGGGTAAATACGCATGATGTAGTGGTACGCCATATGCGTTTCCGCCGCGGCGAAACAAAGGTATGGCATCGTGACGATTCTTTCGGAGGCAACCCGATTGGAAATATCATGATTGACCATTGCTCTTGTACTTGGGGATTTGATGAGAACATTTCTTTCTATCGCCATATGTACGACCCCTGCGAAGGACAATATGAATCAAAAGATCTGAAACTGCCTACCGTAAATGTTACCATACAGAATACTATCTCGGCAAAAGCGCTGGATACTTACAATCATGCATTCGGCAGCACTTTAGGTGGTGAGAATTGTGCATTTATGCGTAACCTGTGGGCAAGTAATTCGGGACGTAATCCTTCCGTCGGTTGGAATGGTGTTTTCAATTTTGTAAACAATGTGGTGTTCAACTGGGTACATCGCTCTTCGGACGGTGGCGATTATACCGCTATGTTCAATATGATAAACAACTATTATAAACCGGGACCGGCCACTCCGAAAGATACTCCTGTGGGGCATCGCATCCTGAAACCCGAAGCGGGACGAAGCAAATTGGATCATAAAGTGTATGGCCGTGTTTATGCTGATGGTAATATTATGGAAGGCTATCCTGCCATTACAGAGGACAACTGGGCAGGTGGTATCCAGATTGAAACTCAGCCGAATACAGATGGATATACGGAGAATATGCGTAGCAACCGTCCTTTTGAAATGCCGTACATCCGCATTACTTCTGCACATGATGCATACGATTTTGTACTGAAAAATGCAGGTGCCAACATTCCTTGCCGTGATATTGTGGATGAACGTATTGTAGAGGAAGTGAGAACAGGCGTTCCTTATTATGATAAGAAGATGGCCAAGGATGCTAACGGTGATTTGACCGGGCTGGCTCCTAAATCAATGGGAGAAGACGGACAGTTTAAATATCGCCGCTTGCCGAAAGATTCTTATAAACAGGGTATCATCACCGATATCCGCCAGATGGGGGGATATCCGGAATACAAAGGCACTCCGTATGTGGATACGGATGGTGACGGTATGCCCGATGAATGGGAAAAGGCAAATGGCTTGAATCCTAATGATCCTTCGGATGCTAATAAGGACTGTACCGGTGACGGCTATACAAATATTGAGAAATATATTAATGGTATCAGCACTAGAAATTGTATTGACTGGTCTGATTTGAGAAACAATTATGATACATTGGCTTCTAAAGGAAAGTTGATGTAATAAACGGAGGAAAGAAGACAGGATATGATACAAAAGTCAGGTATAATGTTTCTGTTGCTCATGGCGGTAGTCATTACCGCCGGAGCAGTGGATTTGGACCGTGAAGGCCGCGATCCGGCTTACGTGGAATCTATTGTGAAACGTTCGCAGAAGATTGTAGATAAACTGGAGTTGACAGATACCGTTGCCGCCCGTGAAGTGACAACTATCATAGCCAACCGTTATTTTAAACTGAATGACATATACGAAACGCGCGATGCCAAAGTGAAGCTGGCAAAAGAAACCCTGACGGGCGATGCGAAACAAGAAGCCGTTAAAGCTGCCGAAGCTGAAAAGGATGCGGCGCTTTACCGTACTCATTTCGCTTTCCCGGCCGATCTTTCGCTCTATTTGGATGCCAAGCAGATAGATGCAGTGAAAGATGGCATGACTTATGGTGTGGTAATGGTAACTTATAAAGCTACGGTTGACATGATTCCTACCTTGAAAGAAGAAGAGAAAGCGCAGATTATGGCATGGCTTGTTGAAGCCCGTGAATTTGCCATGGATGCTGAAAATTCAAATAAGAAACATGCTGCTTTCGGCAAATACAAAGGCCGGATTAATAATTACCTCTCTAAGCGGGGATATGATTTAGTGAAAGAACGTAAGGCTTGGTATGAACGTATCAAGGCACGTGGAGGAAAGATATAAATTAATGTTTATTGAAAAGCGGAAAAGGAGCTTGCCCGGTGAAACGGTGTCAAGCTCTTTTTTTATGTGCGGATAGAGAGTACAACAGGCTTTCTGTTCCGTCTTTGATATAGAAATACTCGCAATGTGTGTTTGAATCATGTTAAAAGCAGGGTGTTATGTTACGAAGTTATAGAAAAAATAATAATTTAGCGACCAAATGAATCAACTAAAGAAACTATTTGCAGTGGCAGCATTGACTGCATGTGTGTTGCCTGTGGCGGCACAGTATCCTGTAATTCCTGATTCGGTAAAAATCAGAGGAGAAGAACAACAAAAGGAAATAGACCGGAAATCGGATGAGGCATGGGCGAAAGCATTACCTGTAGTAATGTCTGAGGCTGTTCAAGGACGTCCTTATAAACCATGGGCATCCAAACCGGAGGATTTAATAAAGAGCAACATACCTGCCTTTCCCGGGGCAGAAGGGGGAGGGGCCTATACTCCCGGTGGACGTGGAGGAAAAGTAATTGTGGTCAATTCGCTGGCCGACAGTGGGCCCGGAACATTGCGTGAGGCATGTGAGACCGGTGGCGCGCGTATTGTTGTGTTCAATGTTTCGGGCGTTATCCGGCTGAAAACTCCTATAAACGTCCGTGCTCCGTATATCACTATTGCAGGTCAGACAGCTCCGGGGGATGGGGTTTGTGTAACAGGAGCCTCTTTCCTGCTTGATACGCATGATATTATTATCCGCCATATGCGTTTCCGTCGGGGGGCGCAGGATGTGTTCTTCCGGGATGATGCTTTGGGAGGTAACTGTGTGGGTAATGTTATTATCGATCACTGCTCTGCCAGTTGGGGACTGGATGAAAACATGTCTGTTTACCGCCATGTATACAATCGCGATTCCACAGGGCATGGTCTGAAGCTTCCTACTGTCAACATAACTATTCAGAACTCTATTTTTTCGGAAGCTTTGGATTGTTACAATCATGCTTTCGGGGCGACTATAGGTGGGCATAACAGTATGTTTTGCTGTAACTTGTTCGCATCCAATATCAGCCGTAACTGTTCCATTGGCATGAATGAGGATTTTAATCTGGTAAACAATGTGACTTTTAATTGGTGGAACCGTTCTGTTGACGGGGGAGATGAAACCAGCCGTTTGAATATTATTAATAATTATTTTAAACCGGGGCCTATCACTCCGAAAGATAAGCCGATTGCCCACCGGATTGTGAAACCCGAATCAAGTCGTGACAAGAAGAAACCGGATACATTTGGTAAAGCGTATGTAGCCGGAAATGTAGTGGAAGGTAATGCGCGTGTGACAAAGAATAATTGGGATGGCGGCGTGCAGGTGTACGATATGCCGGACGCAGGGAAGTTTACAGATCAAATTCGTGTAAACGAGCCTTTCTCAATGCCCCATGTGACTATTATGGATGCCAAAACTGCCTATAATTATGTATTGGAAAATGCCGGGGCTACTTTCCCTAAAAGGGATGCGGTGGATGCCCGTGTGATGAAGACGGTGAAGACAGGGAAAGCTATTTACGTGAAAGACGCTCCTGAATTCGTTAGTACTTATGTAAAAAGACGTCTTCCTGTTGACTCTTATAAACAAGGTATCATTACAGATCCCCGTCAGGTAGGTGGCTTGCCCGAATATAAAGGTACGCCTGTGGTTGATACGGATGGTGATGGTATGCCGGATGTCTGGGAGGTGAGATACGGACTCAATCCTAATGATCCGGGTGATGCGGTGAAAGATTGTAATGGCGACGGGTATACCAATATTGAAAAATACATTAATGGCATAGATCCTGCAAAGAAAGTGGATTGGACGGATATAAAGAACAATCATGATACTTTGGCAAAACGTAAAAGTTTGATGTAAAATGAATTATAAGTTATTATTATTTGGATTTTTAAGTTTGGGGTTTGCGCGGATTTCTGCGCAAACCTTTCCTTTACAGGTGAAGGAAGAAAAACTGACTTATGTGACTGATGAACGCGGAAACCGTATTCTAGATTATTCTTCTTGCGGTTACCGTAACTCGGAATACCCTATACCTGATGTGGCGAATGCCGTTTTTGTTTCATGGAAGCCTGGGGATAATTCCTCTCGTATTCAGCGCGCCATTGACTATGTATCTTCATTGGCTTTGGATAAAAATGGTTTTCGTGGGGCTGTTTTGCTGGATAAAGGAACTTTTGAATTGAATGAGAGCTTGCGTATTTCTGTGTCGGGAGTCGTGCTGCGCGGCAGTGACAGGGAACAGACCGTATTGTTGAAAAAGGGAGTGGACAGAGGAGCTTTGCTTTATATTGAAGGGCGGAATGATTTGGCTGTTACGGATACCTTGGATGTGTTGACATCATACGTTCCTGTAAATACTTGTACTTTTCAGGTAACCAATAATGTACAGCTGGTTTCCGGAGAGCGGGTCCGGATTGTCCGCCCCTCTACGAAAGAATGGATTGCTTCTGTCGGTTGTGATATTTTTGGCGGAGGTATTTCCGCTTTGGGCTGGAAAGAAGGAGAGATGGATTTGGTTTGGGATAGGTCGGTAAGTAAGGCGGATGGAAACCAATTGACTTTGGATGCTCCTTTGACAATGGCTTTGGATAATAAATGGGGAACTGTCAAAGTGTTACGTTATAGTTGGCCGGGCAGAATCGCAGAAGCAGGTTTGGAGAATCTGACATTGGCTTCTGACTATGATAAGAAGTATCCTAAAGATGAGGATCATTGCTGGACGGGGGTATCTATAGAAAATGCCGAAAACTGTTGGGTGCGCAGGGTAAATTTTAAGCACTTTGCAGGAAGTGCTGTGATTGTACAGCGTACCGGCTCTAAAACAACTGTAGAAGATTGTGTATCCACAGAACCTGTTTCAGAGATAGGTGGAATGCGTCGCAGTACATTTTATACTATGGGGCAGCAGACACTTTTTCAGCGTTGTTATTCTAAACAGGGTATTCATGATTTCTCAGCCGGATTTTGTGCGGCAGGTCCGAATGCTTTTGTACAGTGTGATTCGGAAGGGTCGTTAGGATTCAGCGGTTCTATTGAT
>ENA-ORKW01000606-ORKW01000606.1-human-gut-metagenome-genome-assembly--contig:-NODE-606-length-12166-cov-6.09818_pt1 | contig 12166 bp, 19 predicted proteins | sample MGYA00243062_ERZ508813 | MGnify/ENA primary metagenome ERZ508813 (study PRJEB26277, sample SAMN04329846) | human gut metagenome | biome: human-associated habitat | host: Homo sapiens | place: USA...
AGAAGTGGGTGGGGGAATTATGTGCCTTTATCTAAGCTTAAATGAAAGAGCCGTGATCAATCGTGGAGCTAAAGGCTATTCGTGAACAAAAATCAAGACTTTCAGAAAGAGAACATGAACTCTCCTCTCCCATCCTTACAGATTTATCACTTATCCCCAAACTTTATACCTGGTTCAAAGAGATCCTTTCAGAAAGTACATGCCCACCCAATATTGAAAGCGTCACACAGCGTAAAAAATTCCTCTTCATTATCCTGTTCCTATTCGCCCCAAGTGTACTGGCCGGCGGCCGGCTACCGAATGGGATTCGGGCAGAGATTTCTGGTGTGTTTCCTGATGTCTCCCCGTGTGTTATTTCAAACAATATAGCCGATGTTTCTTTTATCTACCAACGATATAAGGACTTCCGACAGGAAATAGAGTATCTTTACAACCAGATTGTAGAAAGATTGAAATCCAAAGGACTAATCAAGTAGAAGTGGAATGATATTACTACCGCCAAGATGTAAAATACAATTTTTCGAGATAATTATATACAACTTTCAAGAAAAATTATATATCTTTGCTGGAGAAAAAATCTCTGCTGCAACAGAGATTTCTTCAAGTCCAGTGGCGGACATAAATAATTATAATATGATTGACAAAAGTAATGAAAAAAATAAGAGAAAGCGTATAATTAGCGCAAAAGAATGTGAAATTGAACTAGGTTCAATTCTCACAAAACTGTTTGAAGCATACGAAGATGCAGTAAAACAGTATAATAAAGAGATAGTGCTAACTCCTCCAGAAGCTCGTATGAGAGGATTTGAAGCACACTTGTTGAATGTCAAAATAGTACAATCAATACAGAAGTATTTTTGTAGAGATTGGAAAACTGGAAAGTATGGTAGATTCATGCTTTATGTGAAGGGATATATAATTCTGTTCAAGAAATTGGATAAGAATGATATGCCGATGAACATACGTACAAAAATGACTGATTCGATAGAGAACCAATTGCAAGGGAGATTGTTTCAGGACGACGAGGACCCAACAGCTCCTATTTTGTTTTTTGGTTACAAAAAGAATCAATTTGGTGAATTAGTTGACCCAAAGCTGGTTTATATAGATGAAAACAAGGTTAAATGGGCTATAAACAAACCTGCTACAGAAGGTCTGAAACCGACAGTTGTTTTGAAACCGTCTGTTCCTGCAGCATCTGTATCACTGAAAGGTGCTAATAAAGCCAAAACAGCCGAGAATAAATAACATAAATTATTAACCCGTCTGCCACTGGATGTTTTTATAGTAATAATATTTAAGACCACAGTCTTAAATTGGAAATTAAACATACGATTATGAATTTCAATTATAAGCAGCTAACATTTGTCAGGGAATATCGTGGCTATTCACAAACAGAATTAGCATCAAAAATTCCGGGCTTATCGCAATCCAATTTGTCTAAATTTGAAAAAGGATTGGGAATATTATCTGCTGATGTTGTGAAACGGATTATTGACTTTTTGGGCTTTCCTGAAGAATTTTACAATGTAAAGATAGGTAATAATGTCGATAATGCCCACTATAGGAGAAGAAGCGGAATCAGTAAAAAGGATCGTTGTCACATCGATTATTCAAATAAAATTATTGGATATTTAGTAGATGAAATGTCTGATTCTATTGAATTTCCTGAAATGAATCTAAGATTTATTGACCTTGAAGAAGGTTATACTCCTGAGTCTGCAGCGAAATTTACACGCAGATATATGGGAATTCCGGATTCAGAACCGGTAAAGGACATCTGTACTTTATTGGAAAAATATGGCGTTATTATAGTAGAAAAAGACTATGACGAAGATATTTTTGATGGAGTGTCATTCACAACTGATAAAGGAGCATTTGTATTAGTATTAAATAAGAATTTTAGCAATGACCATAAAAGATTGACAATAGCACATGAATTAGGACATATTATCATGCATTTGTCTCCTAACTATCCAATTCCAGATTATAGAGACAAAGAAAATGAGGCTTTTAGATTTGCTGCAGAATTTTTAGTGCCGTCCGAGGCTATCAAGCCGTCTCTTAGAAATTTACGTTTGAACTATTTGGCTCCATTGAAAGAATATTGGCTTACATCAATGGCGTCAATTATTAGAAGGGCCAAAGAATTAGCATGTATAGATGAAAATAAATATAAGTATTTCTATATAGAACTTAGCAGAAGAGGTTATACTAAATGCGAACCCATTAATGTTGAGATAGATGAGCCATCTGTTTTCTATGAGGCCTATTCTTTATTTAAAACAGAACTTGGATATACAATGAATGATTTGTCTAAAGCTTTTAAACTTCCTATTGATATAATTCAAGATTTCTGTGAAAAGGATAAAAAAATGTTTCGATTAAAAATTGTAAGATAATAGAAAAGCCGGAACACTATGTTTCCGGCTTTATGTTTATTATAAATGAGCTTTTAGATTCTCTAATGATTTATTTAATAGTGATATAACTTCTACTAATTTATCTGAACTCAAAAATTCTTGAGAGCGATTTGTATAACTACGAGTTTGAATATATATACGCCAATCTCTTTCTTTTTTAGTTGTTCTAACATAAGCTCCTAATCTTACACCATCTTTAGTTTTATACTCACATTCAGTATAAATTTCAGGTAGTGAAGTAATCACATTGTCTTTTATGTATGTCAAAGATTTTATACAACCTTCAAGCTCATCAAAATCAAGGGTTCCTATATAAGTATCAGTTCCTAAAGAAGATGAATAATAATATGTTTCAAGACGTAAAGCTCCTGTTTTTTCTCCTGTTGACATGTCAGTTATAATAATATTCTGGAATGTTACACCTCCTACTTTCCCTATGTCGTAAAAGTCTTTGCGCAAAAGGACACCATCTTTTTGCAGTAATTGAACCGTTTCGCTTTTGGATGATTCTTCTTGTTTGTTAGTTTGTGCATTGGCTGTAATTGCTAAAAATACAACAGCCATCATAAATAAAACTTTTTTCATAATGCTATATTCTTTTGTTTGTTAAACATCCATTTCTAATAACTTCCTTAAATCCTCAAAAGAGTGAACTTCATATAGATTTCCTTTTACTTTAACGTAGCCGTTCACTTCGGAATCAGGTGTATTTCTTACAAATAGCTCCGAAATATCCACCTCTAAAGCATTTGCAATACGTTCTAAAGATTGTAATTGCGGATAATCACCTCTTAATGTCTTATTAAGACTAATATCAGATATACCCATCTTATCAGCCAAATCTTTTTGAGTAAGACCCTTAGACTGGCAAAGTTCTTTTATCCTTGTTCTAAAATCCATAATACTACATAGTTTTATTGCACAAATATAGGTGTTTATACTATATAATACAATGAAGAGTGAAAAATAAATCCAAGTAGTTTTATTATTAACATAAATTAAGTATGTAAATATTGCGTAATTAAACTATATAGTATTACTTTGTGCTATCAAATAAAACGAAGTAGTATAATTTTTAATACATACGATTATGAAGACAACAAACAATGTTTACATCAAAGAGATTAAGGCTCAAATCAGAGTTATCAATGAAGCACTCAAAAGAGTTCAAGAAGCTGAAAAGGTTCAAGAAACAACAGTTAATACAAGAGAGTATGACAGAGCAGCAAATGAAGCAATCGACGCAAGTGCAGACGTGATGATGGCTTTAGAAGAAGCTGTAAGACTTGCATCAGCTATGGGTTGTGAAACTGGTCTGTATGACATACACAAGTATCACAAGATTGTAGAACTTGATTTCAGAGATTCACACAAGTAAATAACAGCAGGGCGAAAGCCCTGCATCTTAACACGATTATTAATTCTAAACACACACGATTATGAAAGAGTATCAAGACGCAACTGTTGAATGTAAAAAAATAGTATGCAACCCATGTGCATTAGATGAGTACGAAGTCACTATAAGGCCTACTAATGGTAAGCCTGAATATGTAACATACACTTATGGTAGTCTATTTGAGAGCAATGAAGCTATCTGTGATAGAATTTATCATCAATGGATAGCGAGTAAGTGATAAGTTTAACCAGCAGGGCTTATGCCCTGCATAATCCCCTACACGATTATGAATACATATTACAAATTTTGTCCGAACGTATTTCTTGCTAAATGCGATGCTAAGCATGAAAAAGGTGATGCCATTCTTGTAACCACCAAATACGGCAAAGAGAATGAAAGCATAGTGTTTAATCTGATATTTGAACGTGATGGTTTCTACTATTATTCGATAGTTCGTGCTGATGGCTTTAACGTTCAAGAATGGGCAAAGCGAAAGGCAGAACGCCGGCTGGATTGGGCTGCCACTGCAGAACGAAAGAGTGAAGAATACTTCAAAGCGTCAAATAAAGACAGCGATTTTCTCTCGTTGGGTGAACCTATTAAAATCGGTCATCATAGCGAAAGACGACATAGAAAAGCCATTGAAGATGCCTGGCATAATATGGGCAAGAGTGTAGAGTTTGACGAGAAAGCCAGAGAGCATGAAAGAATAGCTCAGTATTGGGCAAACAAGGCTGATACTATAAACCTTTCAATTCCTGAAAGCGTGGACTATTATGAGCATAAGTTAGCAGCAGCTAAAGAGTATCATGAGGGGCTGAAATCCGGCAAATATCCACGTGAGCACTCATACTCTTTGACTTATGCGAAAAAGGCCGTCAATGAAGCTCAAAAGAATTTCGACTTGGCAAAGAAACTTTGGTTATAAACCCGGTAGCCTTCGGGCTACCACTATTTAAGATGGTTATGAAAGAGAAAGAAATCCTGCAAGAAATAATCGAGTGGCTGGGTAATGATACTAGTTACCTGTCTACAAGAACAGACTATGCTAAAGGGTATAAATCCGGTATAGAATGTGCAAAAGAAATTGTTGAAAGCATCATCAATAAACACGAGCCTGATTTATTAGCAAACAATTAGCAAATTGTTTCGTATGTATTAGCAATTTATTCTGTTTTGAGGTAAGTATATACTATTTTTGAATAGTAAAATATTAATAATCAAATGAAAACAATCAAATATAATGGCCAAGAAGTAGAAGCCTACTCGCTGATAATGACGAAGGCTAATGCTTTGGATATTCTCAATGGCAAGAAAGTTATAGAAGCTCGTAAGCTAAGTTCTAAATACGAAAAGATGTTTACAAATTTCAAGCAACTTGAAGAAAACGAGAGATTGAGAAAAGAAGGACGTGAAAATGAGTGCCAGCCTATTCTGCGTACTGATATAGAAGCAATTCATTTTTATAGCACAGGTGCCCCATGGTTTCTTGATGTGGCGATAGATGAAATCGGTATTGGCGAGGTTACTGAAGAAGGTATAAAGTTCATGCAAGAAGAATTTGGCTTTCATGAGTTTGATGAGCAGTTAGAAGAGTTCAAGAAGAATCCACCCGAAGAAACGCCGTTATTCTACTACTTGCATATTTGTGAAATAATCAATCATGATGGATTGAAATAAAAAAGGTCAAGCCGCTTTATGCGGCTTTGTCTGCATATAGGTAAAAGATTGTGTAACTTAAAAAAAAGTGATTATGGCAGAAGTTTATGCAACAGCTTCAGACGGTAGAACGTACCGAACAAGAGCTGATTATGAAGCTGGACGTTTTCAATCAATGGGCACAAACGCTGCTCAGAGAGCGAGAATCAACAAAGCAGTTGGCGGTAAAGTTGTTTAATCATGAAGAAGGCTATAAGCATAATTAAACAAGTCTCAGAGCTGACAGATAGGGTTATATTGTTTCACTCAGCATCGGGTAAGGACAGTATAGCCCTTTTAGATCTTATGCACCCCTATTTCAAAGAGATAGTATGTGTTTACATGTATGTAGTCAAGGACTTGCAGCATATTAACAGATACATCAACTACACCTGCAAGAAATATGGTAATGTGAAGTTCATACAAGTGCCTCACTTTGCGGTATATTCATATCGTAAGAGTGGTTACATGGGTTGTATAAAGAACGAAAAGCAGAGGCAGTACAGTATGGCGCAGCTTACAGAGATAGTCAGAGAAAAATATCATATAGACTGGGCATTTTTCGGGTTCAAACAATCCGACTCAATGAACAGACGGTTGATGCTAAGGACGTACAAAGATGAAGCTATCAATGAAGCGCAAAAGAAATGTTATCCCCTATCAGCTTACAAGAATGTTGATATTCTGAACTATATCGAAAAGAAAAGTCTTATAAAGCCGGAGAAATACGGTAACAGCCAGTCGGCAGGAACGAATATAAGCGATATGAACTATCTTTTGTGGCTCAGAAGTAATTTCCCGGCAGACTTGAAAAAGATTATAGAGGAATACCCTATGGTAGAACGATTGTTGTTTGAGCATGATTATGAAGGAACTGAAACAAAGTGAGACAAGAATAATAAAACGTTCGCAGATAAATCTGAATCCGATAAACCCTAAGAGGCATTCGGATGAACGTATTAGACTGCAAAAGAAAAACCTGCAAAAAGTCGGTTTTCTTGGTGGTATTGTATGGAATAAATTAAGCGGAAACCTAATAGATGGGCACAGGCGTATCAAGGCTATGGATATGTATTACAAATACGATGGTACTTCTGATACAGACTATAAGGTAAAAGTGGAGGTTGTGAACCTTGACGAAAAAAAAGAAAAGGAACAGCTTACTTATATGGCAGTAGGAAACACCAAGCCTGATTTAGATTTGCTCGCGAGTTATTTGCCTGATATAGACTATTCCGAAGTCGGGTTGAGTCCTGATGAGTTGAATGATATACTTGCGATAAGTGAAGTTGATGCCAATTCCTTATCAGAGTCATTAGATGACTTGTTATTGCCAACAGACTTCGATGGTATAAAAAATCCTATTCCTGAAGATGCTGCACTGCCATATGAAGAGAAGAAAGAACACATGAAAGCGGTAAAGCAACAAGTAAAAGAATCTGCATTTCAGCACAGGCAGGATGAAGATGCTTATATAATACTTTCATTTTCTTCTTTTGAGACAAAATCAGATTTTTGTGATTTGTTGGGTATCAGTACGGATGAAAAATTTGCCAAAGGAGAAGAGGTTTTGAAATTGATTGAGTAATCAAAATAAACAGATACGCGCGCATGGGAAAGAAGCCAGACATATCGAAATTCAGAGAGGTCCTTCATAAAACAGGTGGAAATCTCTCTAAAGTTGCTGCTGTATTCAATGTAACCCGAAAAACCGTGTATGATTGGGCCAGAACAGACTGCCAGTTCAAAGATGCTATCACCGACGAAAGAGGTTCTCTGGTAGATGAATGCCTTGTATCTGCACGTGTACTTGCGCTTGGTATCCCTGAGAAAGATGAAAATGGGAACTTTATCGGATGGCGTGAACGTCCAGATGGGTATATGATTCGCTATTTACTTTCCACATTAGGAAGAAAAGAAGGTTTTGGAGACCGAGAAGACGAAGACGCAGATATACCAAAGGATATTGACCACGGAATTTCTATTGACTCATGGATTAAAGACAAACTGAAATGATTGTACCCCAAGCGATATATCATCCGTTATATACCGATAGCGAGAAGTTTATCATTCTCATTACTGGTGGCCGTGGATCGGGAAAGTCTTTCAACGCTTCTACCTTCATAGAGCGGCTGACGTTCGAGATGACTCCCACAGAGAAGATAGTCCACCAGATTCTATATACCCGTTACACGATGGTATCTGCCGGGATGTCTATCATTCCAGAGATGATGGAAAAGATAGATTTGGATGGAACCACAAAGTATTTCAAGACCACCAAAACCGATATTGTAAACCGGATGACCGGCAGCCGTATCATGTTCCGTGGTATCAAGACTTCTTCCGGGAATCAGACGGCCAAGCTGAAATCCATTCAGGGTATCACCACCTTTGTCTGTGATGAAGCAGAGGAATGGACCAGTGAGGAAGAGTTTGACAAGATTATGCTCTCCATCCGTAAGAAGGGAATTCAGAACCGGATTATCATTATCATGAATCCCTGTGACTCCAATCACTTCATCTACAAGAAATACATAGAGAATACTCACCGGCTGGTGGAGATTGACGGCGTTCAGGTGCAAATTTCCACCCATCCGAATGTACTTCATATCCATACGACTTACTTCGACAATATAGAGAATCTTTCTCCTGAGTTCCTGAGAGAAGTCAAGGAAATGAAAGAGAAGAATCCGGAGAAGTACGCTCATGTGGTTATCGGCCGCTGGGCAGACGTGGCGGAGGGTGCGGTATTCAAGAAATGGGGCATCGTGGATGAGTTCCCGATGTGGTGCAAGAAGGTGGCTATCGGACAGGACTTTGGTTATACAAATGATCCATCGGCTTCTATCCGGTGTGGAATCATTGACAATGCGCTTTATCTGGATGAAGTGGATTATAGAACTGGATTACTTTCTGGGGATATTATAAAGACTCTACGCCCGTGGAATTTGAGAGTGATTGCCGACAGTGCGGACCCGCGACTCATTCAGGAGATTCATAACGGAGGGATTAAAATATACGCGGTAGAGAAAGGGCAAGGTTCTGTCAATGCCGGTATTGACAAGATGCAGGGAATGGAAATATTCATCACCAAGCGTTCTTATAACCTTCAACGGGAGTTCAGAAACTATGTATGGGCAAAGGATAAGGATGGAAACTACATCAACGAACCTGAAGACCATGATAATCATGGCATAGATGCTGCACGCTACTATGTGCTGGGAGAACTTCTCGGTAGAATTATGAAACCCAAAGACGTTTCAGGAATATTTGGACATTAAACTTTAGAATATGATACGCTTTATACAAACCTCAGAAGAGTCTGGAGACTGTTCAGTTTATTACGATGTAAGACTGGATAAACCTCATACAGTTGGTGAGTTTATAAACTTAGTTCTCATTGAAAGAAAAGGAGAATGGGGTAAGTTTGAAATTTATAGTCCAAACGTGAGTTGGTTGGATTATGAAAAATACGAATACCGCTATGGAGTTTTGAACGATGCAATTCCCAAAAACTTGTTAGAAAAGAAAATAATTAGCATAAAGGCTAATGGCGGCTGGACTAATATGGATTACCTTTTAAAGTTGGAACAATAAATGTAATAATATGAGAACCTTAGAAGAAATTTTAGCTATACCTGAAATAGAGAGAAAAATCTACTATCTGAAGAAAGGACGAAAGACCGAGCAACCAAACGCTCACGCTCTTTACAACGACTGGAATCCGAACAAGCACGAGATAGTGATAGATGAAGAGAAATACCCGAAAATCAAAATCACGACCCAGCCTGAGAAACGGATTACAGACCCGACAACCGGGAAAGAATATATTGAGCCGGCAGTAAGAAAAGAAGTTGAACCGAACAGGATTGCTCTTCCTCTCGAGCAGGACATTGTGAACATTCAGACAGCCTTCACCGTGGGAACAGAACCGGTCCTTGATTGCCAGCCGGATGAATCGGAAGAAAGCCTTCTTTCCACATTGAAGCAGGTGTTCAAGAAAAACAAGCTGAAATATCAGAACAAAAAGGTGGTCAGGGCATGGCTGGCCGAGCAGGAAGTGACCGAATACTGGTATGTGGTGAAGGATGACGGCTTCTGGGCAAAACTCAAACGAAAGATTTCAGGAATTTTCGGTAAATCTAAGCCTGAGTACCGCCTGAAGAGTGCCATCTGGTCCCCGTTCCGTGGCGACAAGCTCTACCCTTTCTTCAATGACCAGGGGGATTTGGTGGCCTTATCCCGTGAATACAAGAAAAAAGACCTGAACGATGTAGAGATTACCTGTTTCATGACCATTACCAAGGATATGGTTTATCAGTGGGAACTGACAAGCAACTGGACTGACAAAGGCTCATTTGCTCATGGATTCAAGAAGATGCCGGTGATTTATATGTACCGTCCGGAAGCGTACTGTGAAAAGATAAAGAGTCTCCGTGTAAGACTGGAGAAACTTCTTTCAAACTATGCAGACTGTATCGACTACCACTTCTTCCCTATCCTCATGCTTTTTGGTAACGTGGAGAATTTCTCAGGTGAGTTCAAGAACCGTGTGGTCGAGCTGACCGGTCAGGGAGCAAATGCCCAGTATCTTACCTGGTCTCAGGTGCCCGATACGGTAAAATTTGAGGTGGAGACGCTGTTAAGTCAGATATACGGACTGACCAATACGCCCAGAATCTCTTTTGACTCACTGAAGGGTACAGGAAACGCTGTCTCCGGTGTGACTTTCGACTATGTGTTCATGTCCACCCACCTTAATGTAGAAAATCTAAACGAAACTGTCGGCGAGTTCATGCAACGACGTGTAAATTTCCTTGTCTCTGCGTTGGGTTCCGTGAATTCCACCCTTGAAGAAGCCTCCGAGACTATTGACGTGGATGTGCAGATGCAGCCATACAAACTGGAGGACATCAAAGACAAGATAGACACAGCTATCAAGGCCAAGGACGGTGAAATCTGGTCTCAACAGCGGGCTATCACTTTTGTGGGGAACGTGGATTCTGTTCTAGATGAGATTGAAGCCATCAAGGAAGAGCAGGCTGAGAAGCAGAAACAGCTTTTCTCTCTCAAAAGTTCCAGTAGCAAATCTGAAGAATAGAACAATTCAGTCAGAATATTTACGGGGATAATACAAAACAGAATGATATAAATCTAAAATATTGACTATTTGAATAGCGGTATCTTTCGAGGTATCGCTATTTTCTTTATCATAGTAAAAACATGAATACTTCTTTGTAATTATTCGTTATTTTACTATATTTGCATTGTAATTAAGTCTTAAACGCTATGAGCTACAAATCAGTTAAAGACGTTGTAACGCTGCTTACTGAAAATGGCTTTTGGTTCGTGAGGCAGAAAGGCAGTCACATGGTTTACACTGATGGTAGCCATGTAGTGATTGTCCCAGACCACGGCAAGAAAGGCGTTGAGAAAGGCACTTATTACAACATTCTGAGGCAAGCGGGGCTAAAATAGCCCCCGCCTCTTTTGTTTAACGATAAAAAGGAGGTCAGTATGAAAACCGTAGAAGTGATTGTAGAACATGCTGGAAATAATCTTAGTGCCTATATTGAAGGTGCTCCGGTGATTACCGTCGGCAACGACGTGAAGGAGATCGAGAAGAACATGAAGGAAGCTGTTGAACTTTACCTGGAGTCATGCAAGGAGATGAACATCGCTCCGGTGGAAGTTTTGCAGGGAGAGTTCACCTTGAAATTCAAGATAGATGCTGCCACTTTCATCAACTATTACAGCAGTATCTTTACTAAAGCTGCTTTGAGCCGGATTACTGGAATCAATGAGCGCCAGTTGTGGCATTATGCGGCTGGAGTACATAAACCGCGCAAGCAGCAGTTGGAGAAGATTCAGAAAGGTATCAACGCGCTGACAGAGGAACTGGCAGCTATAAATTTGTTGTGATTATGATAGAAATCAAAGAATTAAGAGTTGGAAATTGGGTTATAAAAGATGGTGAAAATTATAAAATCACTAATGTTAATGATTATATTGCTAGTATAGTAAATCCTATAGCCTTAGACGAAAAATTATATCAAGATATTATATCAGACAGTAATAATTTAATTTTTGGCAGTTATATACTATCCTACACAACGGGTAGCATATAACTGCTCTTATTTTGTAGTTATATAAATTTACTGAAAAATATGTATATTATCAAATAACTTTCATACTTATTTTGTCGGGATTTTCAAGTCATAAACAGAAGACTTACAAAGCAAAATACCCCAAATAATATTTCTTATCTTTTTACAGCCTTAAACTTATATCTATCTCCAACGCTATTCGAATAATCTATGCTTGCATTGTTCCCATCTAAACTCGTGAATTTATAATATTCCGTAATAGGGTCTTTTGTTGTACCAACAACGGTATTTCCTTCAAGTTTATAAGTTCCAATGTAATAATCATCAAACATTGTAGTTCGATAGCTCCCATCTTCGTTAAGCTTCATATAAATATATCCTTCAGGTACATCTAAACTTTCTCCGTCTTGTTCAGCCCAAATTACGTCCCATGTACCAATTATTTGCTCAGTTGTTACAAACACTTCATCATCATCCGAGCAAGAAGATAGCGATAAAAACATAGTTGCGCATAGCAACATAAATCCAAATAACTTTTTCAT
>ENA-ORKW01000615-ORKW01000615.1-human-gut-metagenome-genome-assembly--contig:-NODE-615-length-11999-cov-5.74916_pt1 | contig 11999 bp, 10 predicted proteins | sample MGYA00243062_ERZ508813 | MGnify/ENA primary metagenome ERZ508813 (study PRJEB26277, sample SAMN04329846) | human gut metagenome | biome: human-associated habitat | host: Homo sapiens | place: USA...
TCGAGGCGGTCTACGCCTACTGCAACCTCCACAGTCTGTGGAAAGCGTAATTCACCTTCTTAAAGGGGCTGTTGCACAAGGAAGAAAGCCAGTGCAGCAGCCCTTTTTATATATCTCTCGGCGTAAAAATGTGGAAAACAAGCGTCAAACGAGTAAAATGTTGAAAACTCAGTCAGCAAAAATAGACCCTTCCGACTTTTAGAAGTCTTTGGAAGAGTCTGCTTTTTCGATTTTCAGAAAATCAGAATTTCAGGTAGGCTTTTGGCTGGATGAGATGCTGTTTCTGTAAGCTGCTGTTGCACTTGGAAACGAAATGTGCAATGTTCTGAGAAAGCCCCAGAAAGAGCAGTTCTGCCAGAACCTTAATATTCCCACCGGTCAGGAAGCGTTTGAAGCTGCGGTTGTGCTTGAGCTGTCCGAAAGCTCCTTCCACCTGGATGGAACGGTTGCACCGAAGCAGTTTTCCCTCTTCGGTGGTAATATTCCGGTAAGACTGCTGGCGCATTTTCTGGAATTCCCAGCAGACGGAAATCTCTTTTCTTCTGTTCTCCTCTTTTGCCTTGCAGCAGACAGAACGGTAAGGACAATCCGAGCAGTCTTCACAACGGTAAACAGAGATTTCTCGCTCTGTACCATCTTTGGCGTGAGAAGTATATTTTGAAACATAGTCCAGATGTCTGCCATTCTTGCAGATAAAGCAGTCATCCGGTTTGTAGTAGCCCATGTTTTCCATTCTGCCGATCTGAGCCTTAAAGGAATGCTTCTGACCAGATTCGTAATTGTTAGGCTTAATGAAAGCGGTCTGCCCATTTTCTTCGAGCCAGCGGTAGTGGCAAGACTTTCATAACCGGAATCCGCAACGACCTTCTCGTACTTCTGTCCGTGTTTCCTTTGCATATATGTAGGCGCATACCAGCACTTTGAATAACACACGCGGCTCGATCTGCGATTTTCGGATTCCCGAATAAGCGAAATACAATTTTGTATAGTCCAGTTCCTCAAGCTGGTCGCTTGCCTGACAGAGCGCATGATGTTTGTCGATTTGAATTTCTGTCTGCATTCGAAATTTTAACTGTTGACTTTTCTCCTCAATTTCGATATGCTGTTCTTGCTTTATCCGTTTCATTTTTGCACTGTTAACGTTAAAGCAAAAGACCAGAGCTGTAAAGCCTTTTGGCTAAATAACTCTGGTCTTTTTGTTGGGGCTTGTGCAACAGCCCCCCATTTGCTGAACCCAGGGGAGGTTCATGATGGACCTCCCAGAAGGACTCACTCTATCGGAGATTTAACACAGAGAAAGAAACAAGCGTCACTTCCAGAATTGCTCTAAAACCCTCTATGATATGCAAACTATAAAAGAGCGTATTGGTTATCCGAAGTATAAGTATAACTCTTATTGGATATTCTCAGCATATCGTAATCCTTTGGATTTGCGATGGCATCGTAGCAAAACTCAGCACCCATCATTAGTTGGCGCTGACATTCGCCAATCTCAGGAACCACATCAGCATAGATGCTATTATTTACATAGCACATAGAACATGATATGGGATTTAACTCTACAATGTCTATATACGAATTACCGTTGCTGTCAATAAATTCGCCTAAATCTAATGCGTAGTTAGCTGGGAAAACGCCCAATCTTCTAATGTGATCTACCATATGTATGGCAATATTTTTGTGTGATTTTGGCACGGTGTGTTTGAGTGAATGGAGCGCCCTGAATGAGTTGACAACCTGATTATTCAAAATAATGTGCCTGATTTCGCGTGTGCCTAACTGCGTGATTAACGCTCGCTTTAGATACATTCATGTACTCAGCAACCTCTACTGAACGAACTGAACCATGTTGCGCTTCAAGAATAAATATGGCTTTTAGATAGTCTTCTCCTGAAGAATGAAGTCTTTCTTTTGTAACCGCCTCAGCCACACTGCTGGACATTATTTCACATGAACAGATGCAATGTCTACGTAGCTGGCATCTGTGTAGAAGTCATAGCCAGTTATCTTATCAGTATTCCACAGAGCCAGATCGTGAGTGCCGGTTACAGGCACCAGAAGATTCTGATCTGCAATACCATTCAGAATCATTCCATAGATTTCCTGCACACGCTGAGAATCAGAAGTGGAGTCCAATTCTGCGAAAATTTCAGGATTCTCAAAGAAAGCAGAGAACTGGCAGAGGATCGGATCACCCATAGCGCCAGGAGCCATATTGCTCATATCTGTTGCAGGGTCAAAGGAACCGCCAGCAGTATTGTAGAAGGTCAGATCATATTCGCCAGCCATCAAGGCTCCATACCAGGTGTTCATGTCTACTGCATCAATAGTAACATCGAAGCCGAGTTCTTTAAGAGAAGCTGCAATAGAAAGAACTGCATTGTCAACACTTGCAAGGCTCTGAGAATAGTTGAAATGAATGGCGAGAGAAGTTCCGTCCTTCTCCAGGATACCGTCATCATTGGTATCCTCATAGCCGGCTTCCTTCATGAGCTGCTTTGCCTTTTCCATGTCGGTAGGATAGGTCTTAACCTCCACACCGCAGTTGGGCTTTTCATTCGTAAAGAGGGTTTCGGCAGCAGTCTCCAGGCCATCGAAAACAGAGGTTTCCAACTCCTGCTGATTAACAGCGTAGGATATTGCTTCCCTTACAAGAGGATCATTAAAGGGAGCCTTATTCAGGTTCATACCCAGATAACGAGTTTGGTTGGTGCTGTCATCCATGGCATGACCGAAAGCGGCATCCTGGGAAATTTCCGTGTAGCCTTCTGCGCTAAGTCTGCTGGAGCCGAGAATCGCATCGATTTCGCCGTTGCGCAGAGCAAGAATTTTTGCAGCATTATCAGGAATCACTTTGACCTTGAACTCGTCCACTTCAGGAGCTTCGCCCCAGTAGTAGGGATTGCGGATAAAGGTATAGGTATCTTCCTCGACCCGGTCAAACATATAGGGACCAGTACCCATAGTTGCACTCACGCAATTCTCGTAAGCCTTTTCTACGCCGCCTTCAAAGGCTGCGGGATTCACAATACCAAAAGGCAGCGCCATGGTCAGATTGTCAAGAGCAGCGTAATAAGGGGTCTTCAAAGTCATTACAAAGGTTTTTTCATCCGGGGTTTCCAGCTTGTCAAACAAAGTAGTGAGCTTACCGAAGGCACCATTCTGGGGCCCCAGATTGGTTACTACTGCTTCAAGGGTCATCTTTACTGCCTCGGAAGTCAGAGGAGTACCGTCAGAAAATTTGACACCATCACGCAGATGGAAGGTGTAAGTCTTGCCGTCATCACTGATTTCCCAGGTTTCAGCCAACTCGCCCTGAATCTTCCCGTTATCATCGTAGCTTACCAGAGTGTTGTAAAAATTACGACTCCAGAATCCGGCACCGTAAGTGCTGGATACCATAGGCGTGATGACAGGATAGAAGCCTACAGAAAAGTCCCAATTCTCGGTGACAGTGATTGAGACCGGCTCTGCATCGGTCTGAGAGGTGGATTCCTCCGGTTTCTCGTCAGGGTTCGCGCCGCAAGCTGCCATAGCAAGGCACATCACAAGTGCGAGTCCGAAAGCTAAAAGTTTTTTCAGTTTCATGTACAAAATCTCCTTTATTTATTGTTATATCATGCTTTTCAGCAGGGTATACGTATTTATTGAATGGTTTAACCCAAATATGGAGCAATAGAATGCAGCAGAAGCTTGGTATACGGATGTGTAAAGCAGTCTGTCGAACCGTGAAATGTACGGTCTTCGATAATCTTACCGCAGCGCATCACCATTACACGGTCTGCAAGATATAGCGCAACGTCCAGGTCATGGGTAATGAAAAAGCAAGTCATTTTTCGCTCCTGATGGAGTCGCTTCAGCAAATCAAGAATATGTTTACGAACCAGGACATCCAGCCCACTGACTGCTTCATCAAAAATCAACACATCCGGTTGAGCCGCTAACGCTCTTGCAATACATACACGTTTTTGTTGTCCACCGGATAGCTCATGAGCTTTTCGCAGCTTGATCTCTTCTGGAAGCTCCATCATGGTAAGAAGATCATTGATTTCCCGTTCTTCTTCCTTTTTGCTGAGTTTTCTGAAATTGCGAATTGGCTCTGCAATGATTTGATATACCGTAAAGCGAGGGTCCATTGCTCCCTTGCCATCCTGAAGAATCAGCTGTATTTTAGATTGCAGTACCTGCTTTTGCTTGCCCCGGCAGAGGGAAATGTTTTTTCCTTCAAACAGTACCTCTCCAGAAGATGGAACCAGAAGACCGCACATGAGCTGAGCCAAAGTGCTTTTACCAGATCCGCTTTCTCCTACCAAAGCGCAAAATGAACCATTCTGAATAGTAAAATCTACATGATCAACGGCCAGAAGCTCGTTGCTTGTGCCTTGTTCGTGAAATTCTTTTGATAGGTTGTTGACTTTAATCATGATTCCGCCCCTTTCGTGAAAGCATAGGAAAGGGAGTAAGCTTCAATCAGCGACCTTGTATAAGGTTCTGTGGTATGATCGAAGACAGATTGAACTTCACCGGATTCTATAATTTTTCCTTCCTTCATCACCAATATGTTTCCACCTAATTGAAGAGCTGTTGCGAAATCATGAGTTACCATAAGAATCCCAACACCGTTTGCTTTCATCTGCGAAAATAAATCTATGATTCCATTTCTGTGAATCACATCCAAAGCAGTTGTTGGCTCATCGGCAAGCACGAATTTTGCATCAAGCATCATAGCCATTGCGATAATGACACGCTGAAGCATTCCTCCGGAAAGCATATGGGGGTATGCTCTGTATACCCTGTCAGGATCATCTAAGCCTACATCATGCAGAAGCCGCAGAATATAGTTGTAACGTTGCTGGCGGGATTTGTCGGAATGAAGCCGTAGCGTTTCATCCATCTGTCTGCCAATACGCATAGAAGGGTCCAATGCAGTCATTGGATTTTGCGGGATATAGACAATCTGGTTTCCGTATATTCCTCGTCTCTGCTTTTCTGACGAATTCAAAAGATCAGTCTCGCCGAAGAAAACGGAACCCGACACCTTAAATTTTTTAGGGTCCAATAAGTTTAGCACCGCACTACAGGTCATTGTTTTGCCGCTGCCTGACTGGCCTAACAAGATCAAAGACTCTCCTTCTTTGATTGCAAAGGATATTTCAGAAACCAAGTTATCCGTGCCTGGCCGAAGATTAATGCTTAAATGATCAATTATAAGTGATGGCATCATAGGCTGTCCTCCTCCGGCGTCAGAATATCACGGAGTGCTTCTCCAAATAAATTGAAGCCTGCTGCCGTTACGAAGATGCACAAGCCTGGATAGATTAGCAATTCCGGATGAGAGTAAAGCGCTGTCCTGGCATCATTTAACATGGCACCCCATTCCGGTGTGCCGGAGGGAAGGCCAAGTCCGAGGAAAGCAAAGCTGGAAACCATAATGATGGAAGAAGCGACACCAGTGGAAACATACACAAGAAACTGTGGCAGAATGTTAGGAATCAGATGTCTGAAGACCAGCTTTCCTGTATTGCACCCAGAAATCCGGGCTGCCAAGATATAATCTTTACCCATTTCTTGAACGGAATAAGATCTGACAACACGAACAAACCAAGCCCAGGTCGCTATCACAACAGAAACGGCAATGTTTTGGAGTCCGTTCCCCAGAACGCCTATAACAGCAATAGCAATGATAAGAGAAGGAAAAGCAATAAACACATCACAGAGTATAGTAATGAAATGGTCTAAAGTACCGACAATCAGACCAATCACAGACAAAATCAGCAGCACAGGTAAACTGATTCCGATGGAATATCTGGCTCCATACAGCAGCCTTGATAAGGTACACCTGCCCAATTGATCTGTTCCAAGAGGGTATTCTGCGTCAGGCTGAGCATACTTTTGCGATAAATTCACCAATTCAGGGTCGTGAGGCGAAAAAGCAGGTGCTGCAATCGCAATCACAATCACAATAGCAATCAGGCACAGACCGATAATTGCCTGCGGCCTTTTGAGTAGCTTATGTATCATTTTCTTCCCTCACCATCCATGGACAAAGCAGACGGTTGATTATGTCTGCCATGAAATTTGCGACGACAAAAATTGCTGCAATGACGACTATACAGGTAGAAACTGCAATCGTATCTGCTGCAATCACACTGTCCACCAGATAAGTTCCGATTCCCTTGATTGAAAAAACACTTTCGATTACCGCCCCTCCGGCAATTAGAAAGCCGAATTGCTGAAAGAAAATTGTAACAACAGGCGGTAAGGCATTTCGCAGAATGTGGCATACCAGGATTCTGTTGGCAGATAGTCCACGGGCTTTTGCAAACCGAACATAATCAGAAGATAATTCAGCCAGAAGAGAGGAACGCATAATTCGGATGAGTGAACACGAACTGGGGACCGCCAGGGCAAATGAAGGTAGTAAAAAGCCCCTCCAACCTGGACTTGGTAAGACACTGAACCATTTCAGATGAATCGCAAAGAACAGTAGAAGAAGGAATCCCAGCCAGAAAGTTGGCATACAAATACCGCAGATAGTAATGCCTCTGGTAACCTGATCGAAAAGGCGGTTCCGCTTTCTGGCACAGAGCAAACTAATCGGAACGGTGAGTACGATAATCCATAGAATGGCCATCCCTACAAGAGATGTGGTCGTAGCCAGATACTTGTGCAGATCCTTTACAATCGGTTGATGAGTGGTCAAAGAAGTCCCAAGTTCTCCTGTAAACATTCCGGAAAGCCACTGAATATATCGCACAGGGAGAGGTTGATCCAATCCCATTTCCACCCGAATCATCTCAATCTGTTCCGGCGTAGGATTGGATACGCCTCGGTGTGCAATAATTTCTGCAGGATCTTTTCCGGACCAAGCAATCAACAAAAAACTTAGAATGCTGACGCCTACCAGCACAATGAGGAAGTTAATGATCCTTTTTCCAATATATTTCTTCAAATAATGCACCTCCTCACATCAGAAATCAGTTAGACATAGTTAATCAAATGCCTTTATGTTACCCTACAGTGCGGTCTGCATCTGAAGGGTAACCTGCTTAGTAGTTAAATTTCTCTGCCAGATTGGACTTTTCAATCATCTTTCTATATGTGGGCGACTGTTTCAGCAGATGAGCATGTTTTCCGCAGGCTTCTACCGTACCTGCTTTCATAACGACGATCTTATCTGCATTTTCAATAGACTTCAGTCTGTGTGAAATAACAATCACGGTCTTGCCTTGAATCAAATGATTTAATCCAGTCTGTATCTGGACTTCTGTTTCCACATCTAACGATGCAGCAATCTCATCCAGAATGATAATTGGAGCATCCTTCAGGATTGCTCTGGCAATGGACAGCCGCTGACGTTCTCCGCCGGAGAGTTTGGCTCCATTTTCCCCGATTATTGTCTGGTAGGTGTCTGGCAGACGGCTGACAAACTCATTGCAACCAGCCAGTTTTGCAGCTCGTATTACTTCTTCGTCAGAAGCATCCAGCCGCCCAAGGCGAATATTTTCCATAATAGAAGTATTAAATAGAATGACTTCCTGAAAAACAATGGAAACATACTTGAACAAGCTATCAGTGTGAATTTCTCGTATGTCGGTTCCTCCGATCTGAACGGTACCGGAATCTGCATCATATAGTCTGCTGATGAGCTTAAGCATTGTTGTTTTTCCGCAGCCGCTGGGACCGACCAATGCGGTTACCTGTCCTTGCTCCGCCGTAAAGGATGCATGGCGAATCACCTGGGTGTCTTTCTGGTAGGAAAAACAAACATCCTTTATTTCTACATTGAAATCTGAAAGGACTGCCTTTTCTCCACCCTGAAGTTCATGATTCTTGATTTCACCAATCCGGGCAATTCTTGCGTCCAAATAAAAGATTTCCGTCAGATAGAGCAAAACACCACCCATGGCCCCGCTGAGTTTCGCCGCCATAATAATATAGCCCAGAAGAATCAGGATACTTACCTGACCGGAGGCGAGCATTGAAAGGCCAACAGTCGCCGTGATTCCAATAGGAAGAATAGATAAAGTCTGGCCGATTGTAACAGGAATCGTCTGGGTGATCTGAGCTTTCCATTGAAGATTTTCTGACTCATCCAACTGCTGGTCCATTTGAGCTTCTACTTTTTCTTTCAACCCATAGCTTTTAATTTCCTGATTCAGTTCGATTGCATTCTGAAAGCTTTCGGAAATATCTCTCAACTTATCATAATGTTTATTTACATCTCTGACCTGCAGTTTCTTTGTCAAGAAAAGAACCGAAGCAGAAGTAAGAACGGGAAGCAATACACAGAGACCTAATTTCCAATTCATGATCAGAAGGGCTACGCTGATAACCAAAAAGTAAATTGCAAACCCTATGGAATTAGCCACTGCGTTCGCAAAAGCATGCTCAATCGAAGCCACATCTGCCATGATTGTTTGAGCAAGGTCAGACAAATTGTGCTTTGAAAAATAGGATAGGGGCAGTTTGGAAAGCTGTTCCGCCAGATCAATTCTTAAATTTGCAGATTCCTGGTAGGTTTCATCATAGGTCGTTTTATAGTTATAGTTAATAACTAAGTACATCACCAGGGTCGCTGCCAGCATAAACAGGAGATATACCACCGGTTTCCCGGCATTTCCATTCAACAGCCTGTCTGCAAACAGAAAAACACAGATCATCGGCGGTACAAAAGAAACATAATAGAGAAAGAATGACCAGATTGATTTTGCAAGGCCCTTCACACCCGAATCACTCAGCTGGAAGGCTCTTTTTAGATATGTCTTTATCATGCCAACCTCCACTGATTTGCCTTGCAGTATACATCCTGAAAATCCTTATAACGTCCATTGCAGGCCATCAGTTCATTGTGGGTTCCCTGTTCCACAACTTTTCCATTCTGGACAAACAGGATCTGGTCTACATTCTGAATAGAGGACAGCCTGTGTGCAATCATGATAACTGTTTTGCCCCTCATCAGTTTTTGGAAAGCCTGCTGCAACTCGTATTCATTTTCCGGATCTGCAGCTGCAGAAGCCTCATCCATAATGACGATATTCGCATTCTTTAGAATAGCCCTTGCAATGGCGATCCTTTGCACCTCACCACCGGAAAGGTATACGCCCTTTGCCCCTATGACGGTCATCTCCCGCTGGGGGAATTTGTCAAGGATGGATGTGCAGTTCGCTGCGTCAAGTGCATCCATAATCTGCTGCCGTGTTGCCTGAGGATTTCCGATTCGGACATTTTCGTAAATTGAGGTCTTTAGTAATTGACTGCGCTGGAAAACAAATGCGATGTTCTGAATGAGAGCTTTTTCAGAATAACTCTGAATGTTCTTTCCACCAATCAGAATTTCGCCGCCATCGACAGGATAAAAACCTGAAATCAGCTTTGCAATGGTAGATTTTCCTCCCCCGGAAGACCCGATGAGCGCATAAGTTTTATTCTGATGAAGTGTCAGGCTGAAATCCTTCAGCACGAAGTTGTCATCATACTTAAAGTCAACATGACGAAATTCAACATTGAAATCTTGGAAGGTCTCTTCGTTTCCATGTGGAAGCTTTGCCTGATCCATAGAAGTAGTCAGCTCATCAAGCTGATTCAGCGTATTTTGTGCGCCAAAGTTATCCTGCCCCGTAAACATGATCGATGTGAAAGAAGTAAATACAGCTCCGGAGAACACAGCAAAGAAAACAATCTTTGCCAGGATTAGCATAGCAGGTTCTCCATAGCTGATGAATACAACTGCGGCTGGTACAGCAAAAGCATAAAACACGTTGAACAGAACCTGGAATCCAACGTAGGGATTCTTACAGCTGAGGCTATACTGATAGACGTACTGTTTGTACTCTTTGATCGAGTTAATCAGAGTTTTGTAATACTGTACAGTTACACCGAAGATTTTTATGATCTGCATTCCTCTGACATATTCTACTGTTGCCGCACTCATCTTTTGAAGCGCCGCTGAATAGCCAGACAGAAATTCAGTACCACCGGACATTTTACGATACTGAAGAACACCAATCACAGTTGTAAGAATCAGGAGAATACCAAGGCGATAGTCTATTGCAAACATCAGCACAAACATTAACACCGGCGTCATAACAGCAGTGACGTTGTCCGGAATCAAATGGGCCACTGTTTTGTGTGTTTCTGCTGCGTTATCATCAATAATTTTTCGAATTTCTCCAGAGCTGTTATGGTCAAAAAAGGAAGAAGAGGCATCCAATAATTTATGAAGCCCATTTTTCCTTAAGTTTGTTTCAAGCCGGAAGCCTAAGTAGTGGGAACACGTTGCCGATGCAATGTTGAGAATGCCTCGTAAAATCATAAGTATGACTACAATAATTGCGTCATACATAGCCTTCTCATATACGGGAATAACCAGAATAGACACAATGGACCGCCACAGAAACCAATATGCTCCCATATATGAGCAGACGGCAGCGGCAGATAGTGCCATGGAGAAATATGCCAAAATTCTTTTATCTGGGACATAATGAAATAGTTTTTTATATAAACTGCGCATTGACTTCAAATATACACCTCTTTTTGCTTAAAAACGGTTTGACATACATCAGCTCTTTCATTATAATTAGATGTAGCTAACTGTAAAGGACAAAACAGATATAAAGTCTAAACAAGGTATTAATAAATCTAAACGAGGTATCCTTGGGAGGAGCCAATGATAGAAGTTGAACGAGATGATTTCTTTGTTGAATCGATAAAGAATCCAATAGAGTACGGAACATATTATAAGATCAACCCAAAATATGGAACCGGATTTCAATGGACGAGTGAGGTTCACCACGATTTCATCATTACAGTGACAGATATAAGATTTAACCAGGAAACTATGGTCGGAGAACATATTGGGTCTGGTTATGTACTTGCTCTCTATATTAGTGGCGCAGGAGATGAATTCTATCCGTATCAAAATATTTCTCCGAATACATTGCGCTGCTATGAACCATCTGAAAAGTATAAAGCTATTTATCATCCTCAGATTCCATTAAGATGTATTACCGTGCAGTTTGACCAGGAATTTATTGATCAGTATCTCCAGGAAATTTCCGGTGATCTTGAAGTAAACTTTTCTGATTTTTTCAAAGAAAAAGGGAAATTCTATTTACCAAATGTTAATCATGCTATGCAAAGCCTATATGAGTATCTGCTTTCCATGAAAGCGTCCAGAATTACAGTAGAAGTAAAAATATATGAAATCATCTCTTATCTTGCTTCATATTTGAAAGAAAACAGACTAAATGAAGAGAATGGCCAACCCATTAACAAAACAGATTTGCAGGCATTAGATGAACTAACGCATTATATGGACGAACATTACAGTTTTAATATTACGTTGCAGACGCTTTCCACCATTGCATGTATGAGTGAAAGCAAAATGAAAAAGCTATTTAAGTCAGTTTATAATATGTCCATTACTGAATACATTCAGAGGAAAAGGATCTCTGTAGCCGAGCATATGCTTATTCAGACCGACCTCACCATTGCGGAAATTTCAAGAATTGTTGGATACTCCAACCCCAGTAGATTGATTGAAATATTCAAAAGGTATTATGGATTTACTCCCTCAAAATACAGAAAATAAAAGTGTTATACTAATTTGGATAAACCTAACCCCCTAAAAATCAACCAAATCAATCGTTATGGGGCTGTTGCACAAGGAAGAAAGCCAGTGCAGCAGCCCCTTTTTATCAATGTAACCTCGTCACAGAAAAAGACTTTGTCCTGCGGTATGATAAAGCCACAATCAATAAACAAGAAAGAGGTGGCGAACATGAAAATCAAGCTCAATCCCGATCAGGAGATTGTCAATATGAAAAGGAACATGGCTTTTCGCTGAATGGAAAGCGAAGCTGACCCGGGTTGGGGCGGTCTGTATGAAAGCGATATTTTTTTTGAAATAATCTTGACAAAATTTATCGAGATTGATATGATGGTATTAACAAGCAAGCGAAAAGAGGATGTGGAGCATGATCATCACCAAAGAGACG
>ENA-ORKW01000620-ORKW01000620.1-human-gut-metagenome-genome-assembly--contig:-NODE-620-length-11938-cov-3.0138_pt1 | contig 11938 bp, 8 predicted proteins | sample MGYA00243062_ERZ508813 | MGnify/ENA primary metagenome ERZ508813 (study PRJEB26277, sample SAMN04329846) | human gut metagenome | biome: human-associated habitat | host: Homo sapiens | place: USA...
CGTGGCGTTTTGATTTTTCATAATGAAAGTATTAACTTGATTCTGTATGACAAATATAAAAGAAAAGCATGTGGGGCTTAGTCTTGTTGAAACTAAAATCACATGCTTTTCACTTCTAATGTCATTTTCTAAATATTCAGGTTTGATGCTGAAATAGAAGAAAACCGGTTTCGAGGATCAGAATTTGTTTAATTCAGTGGCATCTATTTTGTTTACTCCGTCCGAGTTTATTTCTGTTTGGTCTGCTGTTCCAGATAGGATAAGTTTGCCCACTCCGCTGTTGCGGGCTTTCAACGAAGTACATTCCATAGTAATATGAATGGTTCCTACCCCGGAGTTCTGAATATCAACCTTTTTACCTTTAAAATCCACTGTTTGATTGCTTACGCCGCTGCTTTGCAGATGCAAGTTGTCCGCATAGATACGGAGTGTGGATTTGTCTACTCCGCTGCAATCGAAGCGTGCCGTTTGTGCATGGATCGTGGCATCGCTTTTGTTCACTCCCGGGGTGGAAGAAACGAAAGATTTACAAGTCAGGTTTTCACATTCAAAACGTGATACTCCCTTGACGTTCAGGCTAAAGTCTTCCACATCCATTTCTTTGGCATGGAAATCTGCCACGCCGGGTATTTGCAAATCATTGATTTCAGGGGCTGTGACGTAAAGTTGTAGTCTCTTTTCGTTCTTGTTACTTTCCTTGTTACCTTTCTTTTTGGCAATGACGAGGGTATTACCTTTTTTATGGATACTTACCATGTTCATGATTTTTTCCGAAGCTTGGGCTTCTACGGAGTAGGATTTGCCTTGCGTGTAGTAAATATCCGCAACGAATTCACAGCGGATGGCGTTGAAGTCCTCTATCCGAAATGTCTTTTTCACCATTTGATTCCGTGCACTTGCTGCGAGAACAGTGGTGATAACAAGCAAAATAGTCATTAACTTTTTCATCTTGAATGTGTTTTATATTATTTATTAGGTTTTACGATAATGGTTACTTCTATGCCGATTTTGCTTTTCGGGTCATATTTAAGCATATAAATCCTGACGTTGTCCTTGCTTTCCGTCGTGAGTACAAGGGTGGTCTTATCCTTTGAATGGGTCAGTTTACTGTTTGCGTGTCGGGATTCATTTTCAAAGGCTACTATGAATGGCGAGGCATTCATGTGTTTGGATTTCAACATCTTCACCACTTTGATGACCTTTTGAGATGCAGGTTTCCGTTCTATGGCCGAAGTAAAGACAGACTCCCCCGTGGTAGAATGTTTCTCTACCAGGCGGTCGATACTGTTTTGGGCCTGCCCTGCCAAGCTGAATCCCGTCATGAACAGTAGTGTGAACAATAGTTTCTTCATCTCTTTTCCTTTCAGTTTATTTTATTCCATTAATTTGCGGATGCGTTCGCGTTCCGCTTCATCGTCTATGCCCTCCAGTACGTCCTGTTCCGCCTTTTCTATGACGGTTTCGGTCGATAGCGTCTGTTCTATCTCGTCAGCTTCCGAGAGGACTTGTTCGATATCTGTATGTATCCGCGTCAATTTATCGATTTTAGTCCCGTTTATAATCATGTAGCTTCCGCCATATAGTTTGGCCAACCGGACTTCCTCTTGCCTGTTGAGGATCAGGCTTATGCCGATGGTGGCAATTAAGACGGCTGCTGCTCCGCTGATGTATGGCCATAAAAGCTTGTGCCTTGTTTTTCCTTTTACCGCAGTGGGGTGGTAAGTGTTTGTTGGCAAAGTCTCTTGTACCGGATGGGCGGTGGAAGGACACAAGTTTTTCTCTTCTTCGGTCATGATGATGGCCGAAAAGTCCCGGAACATTTCCCTGTATTCTTCCATTTCTTCGGGAATATCCTTGAGATAGAGTGCATAGAGTTCGCGCTCTTCTTCCACGGTGGTCTCTCCTTCGAAGAAGCGGTCGGTAAGTTCCTTGATTCTGTTGTTTTCGCTTTCAGTCATCGTTTTTCCTCCTTGAATATTGTTTCTTTACGGCCAATCGTGCCCGGCTTAAGGCTTTCCGTACGGCCGTTTCCGTGCTTCCCGTCAGTTGGGCGATTTCAGCCATTTCCCTCCCCTCTATATGGCGGAGCCGGAGTACGGTGTGCTGCATTACGGGTAACGTCTGGACGATGCTCATCATTCTTTCAATAGGCTCTTCGTCACAGTCTTTTATGTCCGAGATGCCTGTTATCTGATTCTCGGGCAAGGATGTCAGGTGCTGTTGGCGTAAATGGTCGATACAGAGATTCCGGGTGATGGTCACAGCCAGAGCATCAAGCGGAATCGATAAATCTTCCCTCATCATCCAAATTTTCAAAAGGCAGTCTTGTACAATGTCCTCTCCCTCCTCATCGCTTCCGGTATACCTGCGAGCGATGAGGAGGAGCCGGGGACGTAGCCGTGCGGCCTCCTGTTTGTATGTATCTATATTCATCCTTTGTGACTTTCTATATATAATACGTGGGGAAAGGCGTTTTGTGACAGGTAAAAAGAATGTTTTTTGGAGAAGATTAAAATAAAAATGCAACCATCCGGTAGATGATTGCATTTTCCTGTGATTCCGTTGGGACTCGAACCCAAGACCCACGCCTTAGAAGGGCGTTGCTCTAATCCAACTGAGCTACGGAACCGACCTTAAATCGGGTGCAAAGATAGAGGTTTATTTTCATTTCTGCAAGCCGGATGCGTGATTTTTTTAACTTTTCTATCGTCCGCAAAGCAGCTTATAGTCGCAGTAGGCACAAATTTTAGGTACGGAAGTCTGCCGAAAGGGAATTTCCGGATTGAACAGTTCCTCCAACACGCCTTGTAACATCTTTTGGAACTCCTCTTTGAAGCGGCTGAAATCCGTCACCCGTTCGCGGTTGAACACGATGGTAGGATCATAATCTTCAGCATTGGATTTGTGTACGAAGAACAGGGCCGGGGATACGGGACGCTTTTGTTCGCCTGTCATGACCCAGGCATACAGGAATATCTGGAAGATGTATGAGGGACGGTGCTCGGCGGGCTGTATCAGTTGTTCCATCGAAATGGCTTTTTCCGGTGTGCCGCCCGTTTTATAGTCCACGATACGTAGGGTTTCCACTTTCTGGCCCGTGGTTTCGTCCGGCATCCTGACCGTGTCCATGCGGTCTATTTTTCCTCCGATGTCGATGGACAGAGGGTGTCCGTCCGATATGATGTCCACGCTTCGGTGGTGTTCCTGTTCCATTTCCTCCAATACGAATTGTTCCATGCGGCTGTCGTGGGAGAGCAACTGGCGCAGATAGCTGGCCATGACCTTGCGTGCAACGAGCAGTTGCCCGTTGTAGAATACCGTATCTTCACGTCCTTCAAAGAAGTTTTTCAGGAACGAAGCCTCTATATAAGGAAGTAAGGCTGTTTCCCCACCCTCCAATAGTCGCTCGATGTCCTGGCGACGAATGACGGGGTTGCGTTCGGCCAGTTTCTGGTAGACGAGTTCCGCCGCTTCGTGGAAGATGGTGCCGAACAGCGCGTTGTCCAAACCGTTTTGCGGGTCTTTGGGTGTTCTTATGCGTGCCACCTGTTGGTAATAAAATTTGAGCGGACAGTCGATGTAAGCGTTGAGTGCCGAAGGGGATAGGGGGCGCGAACCGGGTTGTCCGCTACCATAGTTGCGGCGCAGGATGTCCATGACTTCCGGTGTCTTGGCTGCTTCCATACCTTTGTCGGCCGGTATGGCCTGGCCGGATTGCAAGATCTTCAGCTCTACGGGAAAATCCGTTTCGGCCAACAGTTGGCGCAAGAAGCGCGACATTTCGTTTTTGTTCAGTCCGTCGGTAGCGATGTTGTACATGAATGTGATACGTTCCGTACGCTGCACAAGACGGTAAAAATAGAACGCGTACACGGCTATTTTATGTTGTATGGTGGTCAGTCCGAACACCTCCCGCAGGTGATAGGGGATGAACGAAGTGTCGTTCACGGCTTTGGGCAACATCCCTTCGTTGACGGAGAGCATCAGGATATGCCTGAAATTCAGGTTACGCGTCTCCAATACGCCCATGACTTGTAAGCCTACGGCCGGTTCGCCGTGGAAGGGAATGGTGGTCGTGCCCAACACGGTGCGCAGCAAGCGGCGCAGAGTGGAGGGCTGTACGTCGAGCGTACGGTCTTCCGTCAGACGGATGAAGCGGCTGACGACCTGATGGGCGCGATAGAGCGCTTCGTGGTACAACTGGTTGTACACGTCGTCCTTCCTGTCTTTTTGTCGTCCGAACGCTGCGGCCAAGCCTTCGAGCAAGGAACGGATATAGACCAACAAGGCATGGTTTTCCGCATGCGGACAGAAGATTTCCTGTTCCTCCAATAAGGGGGCATAAGGATGGCTGTGCACGATTTTTTCCTGTTCCGCCCGGAAACAGCGGCGGTTGCGGTCGTAACCATCAGTCTGCAAGGAGAGCAACGCGTTGATGAAACTGTACACCGGTGTGTCGGTCATGGGGAATCCCATGGTGATGTTGGTGCGTTTCACAGGATGCGGCGATGTGGCATCGGGCAACGAATGGAGCACCGGTTGGAGCAAGGATTCGTTGCAAAGTACGATGGCCGTGTCCTGTTCCGGTTCCATGAGGGCCGAGTCAAGCCATTGGGGGATATAGCGTGCCTGCGCATTCTCCGAAGTCGTGGCAATGAACTCGATGCGCGGCGGGTTCTTGAAGTTGTCGAAGCATGTTTCTTCCAAGGCGTTGGGGAACTCTTTCAGGTTCTGGCGGATGAAGGTTCCGGCCTCGAAACGGCTTTTCTCGCCGACGTACATCACGTCATAGTCCCAGTAAAAAAGGGCTTGTCCGCGTTCCTGCAAGTAACTGAACAGCCGTTTTTCCACATCGTTGAGCACGTTGAAGCCCACAAAGACATACGTCATGTCCGCAGGGATGCGGTCTGCCCGTTCGGCAAGATGCTCCGCCACGTCTTTATACAACGCCCCTTCGTACAGCATCCCTTTTTCTTTCAACCGTGCGTTGAACGTGGCATAGATGTCGTTCATCCGGTTCCATAGGGCGAGGAACTTCTCTTTCAGCCGGCTGTTGCCTTCGATGGAAAAGTCCTCGAAAAAATGCTTCAGGGCCTCTTCTTGGCGAGGTGTCAGGAAGTCGCTGTGGTCCAGTTCTTTGATGGATTGTATGTTGCTGAACAGTTTATGAGGATCGGCCAGATGCTTGTCGATGTCGTCGAAGTCGGACAACATGATTTCGCCCCAGCCGTAAAAGCGGTCGAGCGGTTCAGGGTCGGGCACGAGCGCGGCATAGGCGCGGTGGAGTTCGCACACCGAAAGGATTTCGTCGCAGCGGGTGAAGTCCGACAAGGAGTCGAACAGTTCGCTGATGGTACGGTAACGCGGTGCCCATACCGGCCGTCCGGACACGGCGGCCAGTTGCTGGTTCATGAACAGTCCGGCGCGTTTGTTGGGGAATACCACCGTGACGTCGCGCAGGTTGGTGCCGAAACGGCTGATGAGGTCTTTGGCGATAAGCCGGATGAATGTTTCCATAAATGCAGGCAGATTAGGCTTGAACTTCTTCGAGCCGGTTGTTGAGAATATACCACAGGAACCCTTTCACGCGGCGGTCCGGTTCCATCAGGCGGATCTGCTTCATATAGCCTCCCACCTGATCGCGGTATTCGTCGTGTGGACGGCCGAATTTGAAGTCTACCACAGTAATTTCATCTTTGCCGAACATGACCCGGTCGGGGCGGTAAGTGCCGTATTTTCCTGTATCTTCGTAATATTCCTGTGTCAGGATAGGGCACTCATTGTAAAGCTGCATCGTGCCGTCGAACCAACGGGCCACTTCGGGCAAGGCAAATGCTTTTTCCACCTGCTGCTTGAGTGACTCCATTTCGAGTTGTGTACCAATCAGGCCTTCGGTTTCCAAGGTGCGGAGTGCCTTTTCCACGTCATCACGGGTATAGATTGTAGAGAATATTTTGTGCATGAGGATACCCATGCGCCTTTTGTCGTTGCGGGAATGCCGGGACTTGTCCGTATCCGAAAAAGCGTCTAAGAATTCTTCTGCGCGGTTAGACTGGCAGAAGTCGATACGGGCCTCATAAGAATGCATGACGACCGGTACCGGACGGTAATCGGTTTCCATGCGGTTGTCGGAGGTTTTGCGGCCGGAAGAATAGGACGTGACCGGTTCGCCATATGTAAAGAGCGACGTTTCTCCGTTTTCCCCGTCTGTCTCTTCAATGCCGTCCAACGCACGCGGCAAGGCATGGTAAATCAGGTCGCCCGTCGTGCTGCGTTCATCCATGGTGTAGCGCGTACGGCACCAGGCCAACAGGTTCTTCTCCGCACGGGTGAAGGTCACGTAGAGCGTGTTAAGCGCGTCTACCCGGCGTTGTAGGTGCTCCTCTTCATATTCTTTGCTGAAAATGGAGTCGCGCATGGCGGCTTCGATGGTGATGGGGATGACCGGCAGGCTGTCGTAAGGCGGTTTGTGCGTTTCGCACCACAGCAGGTCGTTGCGGCGGTTGAATCCCCGCATGTCTTGTTCGATGTTCCAGTCGCAATAAGGGACGAATACCGTGTGGAACTGCAATCCCTTGGACTGGTGTACGGTGAAAATCCGGATGCCGTCCACTTCACCGGACGGGATAGAAGCACCGGAGAGCGTCTCGTCCCAATAGGTCAGGAACGAACGGAGGTCAGAAGGGTTGTCTTGCAGGTAGGCGGTCACCTGGTCGAAATAAGCGAACAGATAGGCGTCTTCATCAGGAATACGTCCCAAGCTGAATATTTTGTAAAGCTCTTCCTGAAGCTCATAGAGCGGCAGGGTTTTCAGTTCCTCCATGCGGCTCAAATACGTTTCGGGCAGGAACGTTTCGAGGGAACGGGAAGCCAACAGGTTGGTATCGGCTTCTGTCTGTTTCCCGCTGTGCAGGGCCAAAAAGGCCAATGACACGCGGTCTTCCGTGTCCACCATGTAACGCATGGCGGCGATGAGCAGGTTCACGCCCAATGAACTGGACAAGAGGAATGCCTCGTCCGATACCAGTTTGACCCGGTCGCCGAAGCGTTCGGCAAAATGACGGATGATGGGGTCGGCATGCCGACGGTAACGCAGCAGGATGGCCATCTCCCCGTAAGGCAGTCCGGCTTCGTGCAGGGTACGGACCTGTTCGCAAAGTTCATCCAGCATCAGGGTTTCCCAGTCGTCTTCTTTGTCTTTTTCATCAAAGAAGCGGATTTGCACGTATCCGTCGTTTCCTTTGTCCAGACGGCATTGTTGGGCCACGTCTCCGTAAGCCTCCGCCATTCGGATGGGAGCGTCCGGCGTGAGCCGGTCCAATTCTTCGGCGGCAGCCGTGAACAAGGCGTTGTTGAACGCGATGATGCGGCGTTCGCTCCGGTAGTTGATGGCAAGGTTCCTTATGTCGGGGCGGTGCACGGCCATTTCTTTCTCTATGTTTTTCAGGATGGTCCAGTCTCCGTTCCGCCAACGGTAGATGCTTTGTTTCACGTCGCCCACGATCAGGTTGCCGAAGCCGGAGGACATGCTCTCCAACAGCAGGATTTTAAAGTTTTTCCACTGCATGGTGGAAGTGTCCTGGAACTCGTCTATCATCACATGATGGAAAAACGCGCCCATTTTTTCGAAAATGAACGGGGCATCGTTTTCTTCTATCAGTTCGTGGAGCAGGATAGGGGTCTTGGCCAACAGAAAACGGTTGTTCTCGTGGTTTAAGGCCGTGACCTCCTCGTCGATGACGCCTAACAGCCGCAAAGGGTTGAGGTGTTTCAGTGCCAACGACGCACTGGTGTGGCGTACGAGTTGTTCGGTTTGGAAGCCGCGCAGTTCTGCCAACAGTTTGCTGAAGTGGGCGGCGGCTTCAACCAAGTCCGCCACGGAGCGGTCGGCCTTGCGGAGCATTTTTTCCGCATCCTCAGTGTAGCCTTGGAGCGTGCTGCCGAACTCGGCCTTCATGTTGCCGTCTTCGATGCGCCGGAGATAGGTGTCTATCGTGCTGCCCCGGCTGAATTGGTCGAAGCCGAGTCCCCATGCTTCCATTTCGGCGCGGAAGTTGGCCGCCGCGCTCTGCACGATGTCCAAAGAGGCGTGCAGCTCGTAGTTGAGCGCGGTGCGGAGTTCGCCGATGCGTTTGTTCTCGCGCAGCACTTCGCGCATTTCGTGTTCCCGGGCCAAATAAGCTTCTTTGAAAATCCATGCGGCGAAGCTTTTCACCTCTCGGGCGATGTCCCACCGCTCGTTGTTCGAGATACGGTCGTTCACATATTCCAAAATCCAGTTCAGGACGGTGGGGGTAAGGTGAAGGCGTTCCATGATACGGTCTACAGCCGCATGGAGTACTTCCTTGTCGTTTAGGTCTACTTTGAGGTTGGCTGTGAGGCTTAGTTCGTGTGCTAAGTTTTTCAGGACCGACTGGAAGAAAGAGTCGATGGTTTCCACACGGAAACGGTTATAGTCGTGCAGGATATGGCAGAGGGCCGCGCCGGCACGGCTGCGGATTTCTTCCTCAGGCAACTCGATACTGTCCGCCCGGAGTTCTTTTTGGAGAGATTCCAGATAATTGGCGGAGGATGGAAGTCCTTTCCAAATGCCATAAAGTTGTTGGAGGATACGGTCTTTCATTTCGGCCGTAGCCTTATTGGTGAAAGTGACGGCTAAGATGTGGCTATAGGCATGGCGGCTTTCCTGTTCGATTAGCGTCTTGATGTACTGTATGGCCAGGGTGAACGTCTTGCCTGAGCCTGCCGATGCCTTGTAAACAGTCAGGCTGGATTTCATGTCGTTCAGGGATTCATGTTTTGGTAAAGATAACGTTTGATGCTCTTTTTGGCGGTCTTTTCAAATTCTTCGTTTTGTAACACCACTTTGGTGATTTGCGAATAGGGAGGCAACTCCTTGTTCAGTTCCTGTCGTGAGATGTCAATTTGCCGCCACAAGGCATGGTCGTCCAACCCGTCTTTCAAGCTTTCGCCCAAATCGGGGTAAACGAGAGCCACTAATTTTTCATTGCACATGATAACCAATGATTCGTTGACGTAAGGAAGATTGTTCAACCGCGATTCTATTTCTTCCGGATAAATGTTTTGTCCGCTTGCGCTGAGCAGCATGTTCTTGCAGCGTCCTTTGATGTACACATCGCCTTCCGGGTTGATGACGGCCATGTCGCCCGTGTGCAGCCAACCGTCGGCATCGAATATTTGTTCCGTGGCTTCTTGGTTTTTATAATAACCTAACATGGTGTTGCGTCCTCGGCATACCAATTCACCGGGAATCCGTTCGGGGTCGGAACTCAGCACTTTCAGTTCCATATCGTCGGCCGCCCTTCCGCACGACATATAAGCTGTTTCGTACCACGGGCTGTGGCAGATGATGGGGCCGCATTCCGTCATGCCGTAGGCGATGGAATAGGGGAAATTGATAGAGCGTACGAACGCCTCCACCTCGGCGTTGAACGGTGCGCCGCCGATGATGACTTCCTTGATGTTCCCCCCGAAAAGGCGCAGGCTTTCCGTGCGTGCCCTTTCCTTGATTTTCTCGTTGATGATGGGGATGTGCAGGAGCAGTTTGCCCAATTTGCTGTCGATTTTCGGGAGGACCTCCTTTTTGAAAATCTTTTCGATAACTAATGGCACGCAAGAAAGGATACGGGGATGGATGGCCGCTACGGTGGTCATGATGACCTTGGGCGACGGCATGCGTGTGAGGAAATACAGGTGGGCACCGAAACATACGCCATAGAGGAAGTCGTAGACCAAACCGAACACATGTCCCATGGGAAGCATGGATACGATATTGTCTCCCGGTGCGATGCCGATGGTACGGTTGCAGAACAACACGTTGGACATTAAACTACGGTAGGGAAGCATGACTCCTTTGGAGAATCCTGTGGTGCCCGAAGTATAATTGATGACGGCGAGCTGTTCGGGTGAGCTTTCGGGCACGAAATGTACGTGTTCGCGAAGGAACATCATGGGAAAACGCTGTCCGAATAGGGCGTTGAGATGTTTGCGGGCGAAAGAAAGTTTTTCAGAGCGGCTGTTCACGAGTGTGAAGTCCTTCACACAAATGATGCCTTGCAAGGCTGGCATGCGGTTTTCGTTCAAGTTCTCCCACACCTGATCGCCCACGAACAACAAACGTGCTTCGCTGTGGTTGACGATGTGGTGTACATTATCTGGTTTGAACTCGTGCAGGATGGGCACGATGACGGCACCGTAGGTAATGGTGGCCAGGAACGCCACGCACCAGTTTCCGCTGTTACGTCCACACAAAGCGATTTTGTCGCCAGGACGGATATCGGCCGCTTCGAAGAGCAGGTGCATCTTGGCTATTTTACGAGCCACGTCCTTGTATTGCAAGCTCTCTCCATTGAAATCCGTGAACGCTTTCCGGTCCCAATTCTTTTTTATGCTGTTTTCGATAAGTTCTATCAATTTGACAGCCAAATCGCTTGGACATATAACTTGGTATTGAAGACAAAAGTACAAAAAACAAGGCATATTCCAACTAAAATCCGTAATTTTGCTTCCTGAATGATAAAGACGGCGAAAGAAAATGATGGAATTAAGTAAAGGCCAAGAGGTGGCGGCTTTGTTTGATTTGGACGGAGTGGTCTTCGACACAGAGCTTCAGTATTCGCTCTTTTGGGGGATGAAAGGGAAGACGTACCATCCCGAAGTGGAGCATTTTGAGAACGTGATAAAGGGACAGACGCTTGTGCAGATTTTCGACCGATGGTTTGCCGGATGCGATGACGTGCAGCACAAGATAGCCGGCGAGTTGGAGGATTTTGAACGGGGCATGGCTTACGACTACGTGCCCGGAGTGGAAGATTTCCTCCGCGACCTGCGGCGGGCCGGTATCCGTACGGCTGTCGTAACCAGTTCGAACGACGATAAGATGCAGAACGTGTACCGGGCGCATCCGGAATTCAAGTCATATTTCGACCGTATCCTGACGGCGGAATTTTTCTCCCGTTCCAAACCGGAACCGGACTGTTATCTGTTGGGAGCCGAAGTGTTCGGCCTTCCGGTGACGCGTTGCGTCGTGTTTGAAGATTCTTTCAACGGACTGAAGGCCGGGCGGGCGGCAGGAATGAAGGTGGTCGGTCTTTCCACGACGAATGCGCCGGAGCAGATTCAGGATTTGTGCGACAGGGTGATTCCGGATTTTCGGGACTTCGATGTGGAAAAACTACTTGAAATGCTCGCCTGAACGGATAATAATGATTAATTTTGCGACCGATTTTATTAAAAAAACAGGATTATGGCAGGATATTTAGTGGAGGATACGCGTAAAGTGACGACGCATCGTCTGATTGAAATGAAACAGCAGGGAAAGAAAATAGCCATGTTGACTTCATACGACTATACGATGGCCCGTATTGTAGACGGTGCCGGAGTGGATGTGATTTTGGTTGGCGATTCTGCGTCGAACGTGATGGCGGGCAATACGACCACGCTTCCGATTACGTTGAATCAGATGATATACCATGCGACTTCGGTGATGCACGGTGTGGAACGGGCATTGGTCGTATGCGACATGCCTTTCGGTTCTTATCAGGTCAATCCCACGGAAGGAGTGACCAATGCCATCCGTATTATGAAAGAAAGCGGCTGCGATGCTCTGAAACTGGAAGGCGGGGCGGAAATTATCGACACGGTGAAGGCTATATTGGCAGCCGGTATTCCCGTTATGGGACATTTGGGGCTGACACCGCAGAGTATCAATAAGTTCGGCACATACGCCGTGCGTGCCAAAGATGCGGCCGAGGCGGAGAAACTGGTGACCGATGCGCATTTACTGGAAGAAGCCGGCTGTTTTGCCATCGTATTGGAAAAGATACCGGCATCGTTGGCTAGTCGTGTGGCCTCTGAATTACTTCTCCCCATCATCGGTATCGGGGCGGGACCGCAAGTAGACGGGCAGGTATTGGTG